>Ga0209389_1000190_pt1 | contig 46313 bp, 32 predicted proteins | sample CowpearedBW_FD_187526 | JGI IMG/M metagenome (GOLD analysis project Ga0209389, IMG submission 187526) | Root nodule microbial communities of legume samples collected from California, USA - Cow pea red BW (SPAdes) (version 2) | ecosystem: Host-associated > Plants > Roots > Nodule | place: USA... | reverse complement strand
TTGAAACCAGAAGCCAAGACCGGCAGGTCCGGGCTTTGCTTCGCAAAGCCCGGAAACTGGGGTATCAACTGGTGGCCGCTTGAGTGTTTAGAAAACAATGGGTTGCATTTTGTTTGATGAGAGCGGGTTCACCCGCGAAGAATGCGACGCGGTGCATGGCACCGGCTTCGCCGGTAAAACCGCTCAGGATTCGGCGCTAATCAGGAAGAGCAGCTGATTTCCAGGTGCTTGCCCCACTCCGGCGGTCGCTCGGCGTAGGCCTGCATCCCGGGCTGTTCCTCGAACGGCCTGGTCAGGACTTGGTGCAGCCGTCGAACTTCACTGTAATCCCCCGCCTCGGCCGCTTCGATGGCTTTCTGCGCCAGGTAGTTGCGCAGCACGTACAGCGGGTTTACCGCATGCATCCGCTCACGGCGGCCTTCGGCATTGCCGGGTTCACGCCCACAGCGGGCCAGGTAGTCTGCGCCCCAGGCATCGAAGCCGGCCAGGTCGATAAAGTCATCGCGCACTGCCTTCAGCGCCTCGGCCACCGGCTGCTCACCCAGTTTGCGGAAGAACAGGCTGTAGTCCACGCCACCGCGTTGCATGCACTGCAGCAGGCGCTCGACCAGCGCCATGTCATCATCTTCGGCAGTGGTCAGCCCCAGGCGCCGGCGCATCAGGTCCAGGTAATGGGCCTGGTACAGCGGCAGGAACAGGCCCAACGCTTCCTTCAGCGGCTCAACTTCGATCACGGTGGTCAGTGCCTGGGCCAGCGCGCTGAGGTTCCAGTGGGCGATGGGCACCTGGTTGGCGTAGCTGTAGCGGCCACGGTCGTCGGAGTGGTTGCAGATGAAGTTGGCGTCGAAGTCATCCAGGAACGCGTAGGGGCCAAAATCGAAGGTGATGCCGAGGATCGACATGTTGTCGGTGTTCATCACGCCGTGGCAGAAGCCATACGCCTGCCAGCGGGCGATCAGTTCGGCATTGCGCTCGACGATGGTGCGGAACATGGCCAGGTAAGGCTGCTCGGCGTCACGGCATTCGGGATAGTGCTGTTCCAGCACATGGTCGATCAACACGCGCTGCTGCTCGGGCTGCTTGGTGTAGTAGAAGTACTCGAAATGACCGAAACGCACATGGCTCTGCGCCAGGCGCGTCAGCATGGCCGCGCTTTCACGGGTTTCGCGCCACACCGGGGTGCTGGAACCGATCACGCACAGTGCCCGGCTGGTAGCGATGCCCAGAGCGTGCAGGGCTTCGGAGGCGAGGAACTCGCGAATCGACGAGCGCAGCACGGCGCGGCCGTCACCCATGCGGGAGTAGGGTGTCTGGCCGGCGCCCTTGAGGTGCAGGTCCCAGTGTTCGCCTGCGTCGTTGAGCACTTCGGCCAGCAGCAAGCCACGGCCGTCGCCCAGACGTGGGTTGTACGAGCCGAACTGGTGGCCGGAATAAACCATCGCCCGAGGGTCGGCCTCTTCCCACAGTTTGTGGCCGCTGAACAGTTCGGCGAACACCGGCAGCTCGGCCTGGGCGGGGTCGAGGTCGAGCAAGGCCATGGCCGACTCGCTCGCTACCACCAGGCGCGGGTCTGCAATGGGCTCGGGCAGCACCTGGGTGGAGAACGCATCGCCCAGGCGGGCGAAGCGGTTGTCGAAGGTGAGTTGGTCGAGGGCTTTCACGGGACTGCTCCTTGGAATCGGTGCCAATGGGGCCGCTTGGCGGCCTTTCGCGGGTGAACCCGCTCCCACAGCGGCCAGCGCCCGATGTCGGAGCGGGTTTACCCGCGAACGAGGGCGAAGCCCTCGCAGCCATTTTGCACACAATAAAGTATTCGAGCCTATTCAGGCCGAAGCAGTGCCATCCGATTTTGGCTGTTCCATCGGAATCAATTGCTGTTTGCTGCCCTTGGCGTCCATCAGGAATACCTCTACCTGGCGTACCGAGATCTTGATGTTGTGGGCCTTGAACTCGCGGTTGATGTAGCGGTTGATCTCGTCCAGCGTCGGGTTGCGGTCGCCCAGGTCACGCACGTGCATGCGCAGTTCGTGGTCCAGCGAGCTCTCGCCGAAGTTGAGGAAGTACACGATCGGTTCCGGATCCTTGAGCACGCGTGGGTTCTCATGCGCGCCCTTGAGCAGCAGGTCGCGCACCAGGTCGAGGTCTGAGCCATAGTCGATGCCCAGCTTCAGCGTCACCCGGGTGACCGTATCGGTCAGCGACCAGTTGATCAGTTGGCCAGTGATGAAGGTCTTGTTGGGGACGATGATGTCCTTGCGGTCGAAGTCGGTGATGGTGGTGGCACGGATGCGGATCTTGCTTACCGTGCCCGACAGGTTGCCGATGGTGATGGTGTCGCCAATCCGTACCGGGCGCTCGAACAGGATCATGATGCCGGAGATAAAGTTGGCGAAGATTTCCTGCATGCCGAAGCCCAGCCCTACTGACAGCGCAGCCACCAGCCATTGCAGCTTGTCCCAGCTCACCCCCAGGGTCGACAGGGTGCTGACGATGCCGATGCCGACGATGGTGTACGACAACAGCGTGGTGGTGGCGTAGGCACTGCCCTGGGCCAGGTTCAGGCGAGACAGCACCAGTACTTCCAGCAAGCCTGGCAAGTTGCCGGCCAGGGCGAAAGTGATGCCGACGATCACCAGCGCGCCGAGCAGGTCGCCGAGGCTGATCGGTACCATGCTGGCGGCGGCGCCGGTGCCGCTGGTGTATTCGTAGAGGACGAAATTGTTGAGGTAGGCGAACACCGAGATCAGGTCGGCCCACACCCAGTACAGGCCGGCGATGAAGCCGCCGAGCAGGGCCAGGCGGATCAGGCGCAGCGACTGCTGGTTGACCTGTTCGATATCCAGCGTTGGCTCTTCGGTGATGACTTCGCCATCCAGCCCTTCCTTGGCTGCCGCACGCTTGGTCAACGCACGCTGGTAGGCCAGGCGTCGTGCAGCCACCGACAGGCCGCGCACGAAGGCGGCCTCGATCACCAGCCAGAACAGCAGCAGGTACAGGGTGTAGATGAGTCGGTCGGTAAGCTTCAGTGCCGTGTAGTAGTAGCCGAAGCACACGGCGACGAACAGGGCGATGGGCAGGGCGGTGAACGCTACCCCCACCGCCCTGCGGAACAGCGAGGTGTCACGGTGTGCCGGGCTGCTGAGCAGCAGGCGGCTGAGCAGCCAGGCCATCAGCGCATAGCAGGTCAGCACCACGCCGATGCCCAACACGTCGTCTGCCAATGCCGAAGGCTGGTGCTCGGCCACCGCCACCACGCCGACCAGTGCCAGCACAACGGTGCCCAGGCGGCGAACCCAGCCGCGCAGGAACTCGACCTGCGGTTTGTGCCAGCGGAAGTGGACTTCCGCCACGCCACCGGGTGCGAGGATACGGTAGGCGGTATAGAACACCAGCCAGGCCTGGGCCAGCTGCCAGAGTGCGGCGCCCAGGTTGGCATTCTGCCCGCGGGCGTCGATCTGCAGGGCGTAGCTGCACAGCGCCAGACCAAGGCTGACCGGCATCGCCAGCAGAATGTTGATTAGGATTGCCTGGGGCGTGTGCCATTGGCTGTCACGGCGGAAGTGGCCGATATCCTGGTGCACTTTGCCTAATCGTTGGTAAAGGTATTTGCGCCGCCACAACAACGCGCCGATCACCAACAGCAGCGGCAGGAACAGCAACGGGCGCTGGCTCAGGCCATCGGCCAGCTCTTTCAGGCTGGAGGCCCACGGCAGGTTGGCGACCTGGTCGGCCAGGCGCTCCGGCACGTATTGCAGCCAGTCCCAGTCCAGCGGCTTGTTGCTGGGGATCCAGAACATTTGCTCGTCGAGGGTGGTGCGCAGGCTCTGCGCGGTGCCCAGTAGCTGCTTCTGGTTGAGCTGCAGGGTGATCGATTCGTTGAGCAGCGCCGACAGCTCGCGGTTCAGCCGCTCCAACAGGTCGCTGCGGGTGATGGCCACTTCCAGCAGGGCCTTGCGCAGCTGCGGGGTCACATCTTCCTGCGGTTGCGCCGCCAGCAGCTTGTCGACGTAGGTGACCGGGCTGCTCATCTGCTCGCGCTGCTGGTTGACTTCGAACTGGTACAGGCGGGTGTCGGCGATCTGGTCGGCCAGGTCGCGGTCGACCTTCAGGTGCGGCAGGGTCTGCTTCTGCTTGTAGAGAATCTTCGACAGCAGCAGGCTTCCCTTGAGCACGTTGATCTGCTCGTCAAGCGCCTGGTCGGCCTGGGTCAGGCTGTCGAGTTGCTGCTTGGTGCGCAGGTTCTGCTGGGTCAGTTCGTTAAGGCGGTCGGTGCTCTTGAGCAGGTAGTCGGAAAGCTTGAGGTTGATCGCGCTTTCAGTGGCCAGCAGGCTGCTGCCGCCGGCCTTCTGAGCCTCAATCGACTGCTGGGTGACGGCTTCCTGGGACTGGGCCAGGCGTTTGGCGTTGATCAGCGTCTGCAGGTCCTGGATTTCCTGCTCCAGGCGCGCAGCGCGCTCGACCAGCAGGTCGTGACGCGCATTGCCGAGGTCTTGCAGCAGGCTGTTGCCGGCCAGTTCCTGGCGGCGCAGCAGGGTCAGCGCGTTGAGCGAGGCCAACTCGGCGTTGAGCTGATTGCGCTGGTCGGCATTGATGGCTTTGCCACCGTCCTTGCCGGTTTTGAGTATGTTGTTGATCTGCTGGGTGCGGGTCTGGCTGCTGCTGATCTCCGCCTGGGCACGCTCGGGGCGGGTTTGCGAGTTGATGATCAGGCTGTTGGCTTCAGACAACGCCTTTTGCAGCTCGCCCTGCAGCGTGTTGCGTTCGCTGAGCATCTGTTCAAGCTGTGGCACGGTGAGGTTGGCGTAGCGCTGTGCCACCGGTTGTGCCCTGGTTTCCTTGAGCCTGGCCAACTCCTTCTGGCTGTCGCTGGTCTCCTTGGGGGCACTGCTCAGCTGCTGCTTGAGTGCAGCCAGTTTCTTTTCGTTGTCTTCCTTGGCAGCAAGCAGGCTCAACGTTTGTTCGAGCACCTGCTGCAGCGCCTTCTGGTCTGCCTCGGGCAGCTTGCGCTCGGCGATCTTGTCGAGGCTGTTCTGGATACTGGCGGTGGTCGGGGCTTCTGCCGCGCTAGCGGCAAAAGAAAGGGTCAGGCACAACCCGAGCAGGGCTGTGCGAAGGTACACGCGCAGGGACATAGGCAGACTACTTGTGGATCCGGCTGAAACGAAGTTTAGAGGAACAATCCTGGTCCGGGTCGCGTTCCTTCGGGGAATCTGACGCCTACTTTCTGGATCTTGTTCCCGTCCATGGTCGCCACGGTCCAGATCGTGCCATGCCATTCGACCTGGTCCCCCACTACTGGAGCGCCTCCGACCTTCTGTCGGATGAACTGCGCCAGCGGCATTTTCGCGTCGAGGCCATCGAGCTTCAGGCCATACAACGCTGCCACCGCCCCCAGTTCGGCATCGCCTTCGAGCACGAAGTCGCCGAAGAAACGCAGGTCCAGGCCACGCTGTGGCGCTTGGCTGAACAATTTGCCGAGGGCCGGCAGGTTGTGCTCGTGGCCGATCACGCAGAGCATGTCGCCCACTTCCAGCACGGTGCTGCCCGACGGGTGCAGCAGTTGCTCGCCACGGAACAGCGCGGCAATCCGTGTGCCTTCGGGCATTTTCAGTTCGCGCAGGGCGGCACCGATGCACCACTTTTCGGCGCCCAGGCGGTAGACGAACATTTCCCACTCGCTGGTGATGTGCACTTCCAGGGCGGAGCGGGAAATCGGCGCCGGGTCTGGCGGTACGGTCACTTTCAGCAGCTTGGCCATCCACGGCAGGCTGGTGCCCTGCACCAGCAGTGACACCAGCACGATGAAGAACGCCAGGTTGAAGAACAGCTGGGCGTCTGGCAGGCCCGCCATCAGCGGGAACACCGCCAGAATGATCGGTACCGCGCCGCGCAGGCCGACCCACGAAATGAAGCCCTTTTCGCGGCCGTGAAAAGCCTTGAACGGCAGCAGGGCCGCGACCACCGACAGTGGCCGCGCCACCAGGATCATCCACAGCGCCAGGCCCAGTGCCGGCAGGGCGATGGGCAGCAGGTCGTGCGGCGTGACCAGCAACCCCAGCACCAGGAACATGCCGATCTGCGCCAGCCAGGCCATGCCGTCGAGCATGTGCAGGATGCCGTGGCGGCTGCGGATAGGCTTGTTGCCCAGCACCAGGCCGCACAGGTAAACGGCGAGGAAGCCGCTACCATGCAGGGCGTTGGTCAGCGAGAACACCACCAGGCCGCCGGCCACTACCAGAATGGGGTAAAGGCCGCCGGCCAGGTTGATGCGGTTGACCAGTTGCAGCATCAGCCAGCCACCGCCCAAGCCCAGCAGCCCGCCGATACCGAACTCACGCAACAAGTGGCCCAGCAGGCCCCAGTGCAGCCCGGTCTGGCCGCTGGCAATCATGTCGATCAAGGTGACAGTGAGGAACACCGCCATCGGGTCGTTGCTGCCCGACTCGATCTCGAGGGTAGCCGTAACCCGCTCGTTCAGGCCTTTGCCGCCGAGCAGCGAGAACACTGCAGCGGCGTCGGTGGAGCCGACGATCGCACCGATCAGCAAGCCCTGAATCAGGCTCAGGTTGAACAGCCAGGCGGCAACCAGGCCGGTGAGGGCGGTGGTGATCATCACCCCGACCGTGGCCAGCGACAGCGCCGGCCACAGCGCCACGCGGAAGCTTGCCACCCGCGTACGCAGGCCACCGTCAAGCAGGATGACGGCCAGTGCCAGGTTGCCCACCAGGTAGGCGGTTGGGTAATTGTTGAAGATGATGCCGCCACCATCGACACCGGCGACCATGCCGACGGCGAGGATGATGACCAGAATAGGGATGCCCAGGCGCGACGATAGCGAGCTGACCAGGATACTTGCACCCACCAGCAATGCGCCGATCAGGAACAGGCTGTTGATGGTGCTTGCATCCAAAGGCAGGTACTCCGAGACAGCGGGGAAGGGACGTGGTAGCGCATTTTCCAGCAAAAGCTAGCAGGTCGCGTGCCAATCGATTCTAACCTGAGGCCGACGCAGGCTGTAAAGCGATACCGCATCGTCGCTGCGGCTTGCGGCTGTAATGGTTTGCCCACTGTCAGGCAGCCAAGTGACATGAATGTCAAAGAAACCATTTCTCTAGCCCAGGTGGCCCAGCGCCTGCTCGGGCAATTTCCTGATTTGCACAGTTTGGCGCGCCAGGCGGCGGGCCATGTGCTTCGCCGCCAACTGGGGTACTGGCTGGATCCGGACGGGCTCTATTGGCACGAGTTCCAGTCGGCGGCCAGCAGTTCGTTGAGCTTCACCGGCTGGCGCCACAGTGGGCCGCCACGACGCTCTTTGAGCCTTACCGAACTGGTCATCCAGCGATTCAGCCCGCAGCAGCAGGCCAGTGCTGACGAGTTGAGTATTTATGGTGGCTTCTACCGGGTGGATGCCAGCCACGCAGTTTACGACGAACGCAACGAAGTGCGGCTCGACCCTCAGCAAGTACTGACGGCGTTCTGGCGGTTGGACTTTGCAGGGCGCTACACCGAGGCGCTGGGCACGTTTCGAGCACGGCATGGCGAAGACTACTGTGTGCTGGCCCGTGCCCGCTTCATGGCTGCTGTGGGCCAATCTGGGTTGAGCGAACATGAGCGCCAGGAGCTAATGGGGGTGACGCTCGCTGCACCCGCACTGCCGACTACCGTAAAAGCCTTGCGACTCGCCCGGCAAGCGAGTGCTCAATCTGGGTGGAACGCGCTTGTCATCGGCGGTATCAGCGCCAAGCTGATGTTCTTGCGCAAGCTGAAGACTGGCAGGTTGTGCCTCTACCTTGCCGATGTTCAGGCTGTGGTGCAGGTGTTCGACGATCGTCATGCGTTTCAGGAGTGGATGGCTGACCAGGCCGCCACGACGGTGGGGCGAGAGCGGCTGGTCAGGCTGTTCGTCGGGGACGGGGTACTGGCGCAGTCGCTACGCCCGCGACTACGCAATTACTTCAAGTTGCTCGCTCAGTCGCGAGGTGACACCGCCATCTTGGGGCAGTCCATTGAAGGGGACCTGTTCGTTCGTCTACGTGATGCGGTGATGGATGATCTGACCAGCGACGCTCACGAACGGCTGACCACCAACGCACAGTTGCGCAAGGCCGATTGGCTGTCGGGCTTGCAAGCAGCGAGTTTTATAATTGCGCCGATGGCGCCGCTTGGCTGGCCAGTGATATTGGCATCGCTCGGTCTGGGCACAGCAAGCCTGGCTCTGCACCTGGACCGGGCAATCAATGGCAAGCAGGCCTGGCGCACGGCGGCATGGTGGTCAGTACTGACAGATATCCTGTTTATCCTGCTCGATATAGCCATGATGCGCGCCAGCGAGCTGTTCACTGATGGCCACGTCCCCCCGCGTGTGACTGGTCAGGCGCAAGCCTCTCCTGCCAAGGTCGATTGGGGGCTTTACATGGCGCCGGCAGCAGACGACCTGCTGGCTGTGTCGGATCAGGCGCTGGCCCGCCAGCAAGCTCTGTTGGGCGCGGTACCGTGGGCTGATCTCGATGCCTTGGGGCCCAATGGCGAGTATCTGGATGCCTTCAGTGAACCCTACCCCGTGTTTCGCGATGAGCACGGCTTTGGCTCGCCCGCCATTGCCGAGTACACCAGCTCGCCGGAGCGTTACAACAACCTGTGGCGGGGTATGCCGCTAGAGGGCACGCGCGCCGCGCATATCCAGCGCAGCCATGCGCTTTCTCACGCACTTGGGCAAATCGGCGTGACTAATCAAGTGAGGCTGTATCGGGCTGCCTCCAGCCTGCGGGGCACGGGTTTTCAGGCAGTTGGTGAGGGCGCCGTTGAAGTGGGTGACGTGCTGGTGACCACCGACTTCACGTCATTCACTGAAAACCCCTATGCCCTCTGGGAGGTTTTCAACGACCCGCAGGCTCAAATCAGTGGCAGGGATGTTTTTGATGAAAACGCGTTGGTTTATGTGTTGGAGCCGGGCGAGGATATGCAGGCGACGCCTATCGGGCCCTTCTCAAGGCGACCGGATGAGGCGGAGTCTTTGATGATGCCCGGGCGCTACCTGCAAGTGGAAAAGGTGACGGCCGTTCAAGGGCACAATTATCGCTTTACCGAGGTGTGCCTGAAGGCGCTGGCGCTGGCGCAGGCGCCAAGCGGCAAGGCAGTGCGTGATATGCGCACAGGCAAGCTGTTCGATCGCCAGGCACTGGCGATGCGGCTGGGCACGGAGGATGATTCGTTGATGCGCACATTCTTTGCGCTGCCCTCCTGAGCGCACGTGAAAGGGGCCGCTGAGCGGCCCCTGATCAAGGCCTCAGCCCTGCTTCACTTCACGCATCGGCTTGCCTTTCACTGGCGCATCGCCCGCCACGTAGTACTTGGCAGTGCTGCGCGGCAGTGGCTTGCGGCCACGGATCTTGTCCGAAATCTTCTCGGCGATCATGATCGTGGTGGCGTTGAGGTTGCCGGTGATGATCAGCGGCATGATCGAGGCATCGACCACGCGCAGGCCCTTCATGCCGTGCACGCGGCCTTCGCCGTCGACCACCGCCATGTCGTCGGTGCCCATCTTGCACGAGCAGGACGGGTGGAAGGCAGTTTCGGCGTGCTCGCGGATGAACTTGTCCAGCTGCTCGTCGGTTTGCACGTCGGCGCCCGGGCTGATTTCGCGGCCACGGTACGGGTCCAGCGCCGGCTGGGCCATGATTTCACGGGTCAGGCGAATGCCGTCACGGAATTCCTGCCAGTCCTGCTCGGTGGACATGTAGTTGAACAGGATGCTCGGGTGCTGGCGCGGGTCTTTCGACTTGGCCTGGATGCGGCCACGGGCAGGCGAGCGCATGGAGCCCATGTGCGCCTGGAAGCCATGTTCCTTCACGCCATTGGAGCCGTTGTAGTTAATCGCAACCGGCAGGAAGTGGTACTGGATGTTCGGCCACTTGAACTCCGGGCGGGTACGAATGAAACCACCGGCCTCGAACTGGTTGCTGGCGCCGATGCCGGTGCCATTGAACAACCACTCGGCACCGATGGCCGGCTGGTTCCACCACAGCAGCGATGGGTACAGCGATACCGGCTGGGTGCAGGCGTACTGCAGGTACAGCTCCAGGTGGTCCTGAAGGTTTTCACCAACGCCCGGAAGGTCGTGCACAACCGGGATGTCGAGGCTTTCCAGCAGGGCGCGCGGGCCGACGCCGGAGCGCTGCAGCAGCTGCGGCGAAGCGATGGCGCCAGAGCTGACGATCACTTCCTTGCGGGCGCGGGCTTCAACGCGTTCTTCGCTGTCGCCGACCAGGTAGGTTACGCCTACGGCGCGCTTGCCGTCGAACAGCACGCGGTCGGTCAGGGCGTGGGTGACGATGGTCAGGTTCGGGCGTTTCTTGGCCTGGTCCAGGTAGCCACGGGCGGTGCTGGAGCGGCGGCCGTTCTTGGTCACCGAACGGTCCATCGGGCCGAAGCCTTCCTGTTGGTAGCCGTTAAGGTCTTCAGTACGCGGGTAACCGGCTTGCACACCTGCTTCAACCATGGCGTGGAACAGCGGGTTGTTGCCAGCCTTTGGCGTGGCAACACTGACCGGGCCGTCACCGCCGTGGTAGTCGTTAGGGCCGATATCACGGGTTTCGGCTTTGCGGAAGTACGGCAGGCAGTCGAGGTAGGTCCAGTCTTCCAGGCCTGGCAGTTCTGCCCAGCCGTCGAAGTCCATGGCGTTGCCGCGGATGTAGCACATGCCGTTGATCAGCGACGAGCCACCCAGGCCCTTGCCACGGCCACATTCCATGCGGCGGCCGTCCATGTACGGCTCCGGGTCGGTCTCGTAGGCCCAGTTGTAGCGGCGGCCTTGCAGCGGGAAGGCCAGGGCGGCTGGCATCTGGGTGCGGAAGTCGAAGCGGTAGTCGGGGCCACCGGCTTCCAGCAGCAATACGGTGACGCCGGCGTCTTCGGTCAGGCGGGTCGCCAGGGTGTTACCGGCCGAGCCGGCACCGACGATGATGTAATCGAATTCTTGGGACATGAAAGTACCCTCGTGTTGGCGGTGATCGGGGAGCGGGTACGCCCGTGCGCGTTGGCACGGGCGGGGCTAGACAGGGTTCAGAAAACCGAGTTGTAGCCGCCCAGCTCGACCTGGACCGACTTGATGCGAGTGTATTGAGCCAGCGAGCTGACGCCGTTTTCACGGCCGACGCCCGACTGCTTGTAGCCACCTACCGGCATTTCGGCCGGCGATTCACCCCAGGCGTTGATCCAGCAGATACCGGCTTCGAGCTTGTGGATGATGCGGTGGGCGCGGGTGATGTCGTTGGTGCAGACGCCGGCGGCCAGGCCGTAGTCGGTGTCGTTGGCACGGCGGATCACTTCTTCTTCGGTTTCGTAGGTGAGGATGCTCATCACCGGGCCGAAGATCTCTTCCTTGACGATGGTCATGTCGTCGGTGCAGTCGGTGAACACGCTCGGCGCAACGAAGGCACCTTTGGCGAAGTCACCGGCAGTCAGGCGCTCGCCACCGCACAGCACGCGGGCACCTTCTTCCTTGCCCTTGGCGATGTAGCCCAGCACGCTTTCCATGTGCTGGAAGCTGACCAGCGGGCCGAAGTTGGTGTTTTCGTCTTCCGGGTTGCCAACGCGGATGCGGGCAACGCGCTCGGCGATCTTGGCTTCGAAGGCCGCCTTCATTTCAGCCGGGATGAACACGCGGGTGCCGTTGGTGCACACCTGGCCCGAGCTGTAGAAGTTGGCCATCATGGCGATATCAGCGGCCTTGTCCAGATCGGCGTCGGCACAGATGATCAGAGGCGACTTGCCGCCCAGTTCCATGGTCACTTCCTTCAGCGAAGAGCTGGAGGCGCTGGCCATGACTTTCTTGCCGGTGGTGGTGCCGCCGGTGAAAGACACTTTTTCGATGCGCGGGTGCTCGGTCAGCCAGGTGCCGACTTCGCGGCCGCTGCCGGTCAGAACGTTGAACACGCCGTTTGGCAGGCCGGCTTCGGTGTAGATCTCGGCCAGTTTCAGGGTGGTCAGCGAAGTGACTTCCGACGGTTTGAAGATCATCGCGTTGCCAGCGGCCAGGGCCGGGGCAGATTTCCACAGGGCGATCTGGATCGGGTAGTTCCAGGCACCGATACCCACGGTTACGCCCAGCGGCTCGCGGCGGGTGTAAACGAAGGACGATTCGCGCAGCGGGATCTGCTCGCCTTCGATGGCCGGTACCAGGCCTGCGTAGTATTCCAGGACGTCGGCGCCGGTGACGATGTCGACGTAGCGGGTTTCGGAGTACGACTTGCCGGTGTCCAGGGTTTCCAGCATGGCCAGCTCGTCGTTGCGCTCGCGCAGGATGTCGACGGCGCGGCGCAGGATGCGCGAACGCTGCATGGCAGTCATCGCAGCCCAGACTTTCTGGCCACGCTCGGCGCTTTCGACGGCTTTCTCGACGTCAGCCTCGGTAGCACGTTGCACGTGGGCGAGGACTTCGCCGGTAGCCGGGTTGATGGCTTCGAACGTGGCATCGCTGCCAGCGTCGACGTAAGCGCCATCAATGTAGAGTTTTTGCGTTCCGAAACGGGCCATAGTGTCCTCGCAAGTGCAGTGTGTGGTTTGGCTTGCGCGTCACGCTCCTGCCGGGTTGGCAAGTGCCGTGCGCGCTTGTTCAGCGGCCTGGTCATTGGTGCCCAGGGTGTGCTGCTTAGCCAGTTGTAGATCCATGTATTCGTAAGCAATCCGTATTGCCTGATCGGTGTCGAATGCATCACCCGACAGGGCGCCACGCAGCCACAGACCGTCGATCAGGGCTGCCAGGCCGCGGGCTGCCTTGCGCGCATGGTAGAGCGGCAGGGCGCGGCGGAACTGGCAGCACAGGTTGGAATACAAGCGGTGGTCGTTGATCCGCTGCAACCTGTGTAAATCGGGCTGGTGCATGCTGGAAGCCCAGAAGGCCAACCAGGTTTTCATTGCCGGGCCGTTTACCTGGCTGGCATCGAAGTTGCCCTCGATGATCACTTTCAGGTGGGCGCGCGGGCTGTCGTCTTTCAGGGCCTGGCGACGTGCTCTGACGCCTTCGTTGAGCATGCTCATGATGTAACCCATCGTCGCTGCGATCAGGCCGTTCTTGTCCCGAAAGTAGTGACTGATGATGCCGTTCGACACACCGGCCAAACGGGCAATCAGCGCAATGCTGGCGTCCCCCAGTCCGACCTGATCGACCGCCTGCAATGTGGCTTCGATCAACTGCTGGCGCCGGATGGGTTGCATACCGACCTTGGGCATCTTGCTATCTCCTCAGGCCTGCGAGCAGACGACAGGCGGCTGACTCGGCGAAGGCCAGTCTATTTTGTTTTGATTGAACGTTCAATCAATAAAGAATAAGCTCTGCGACAATTTGTGCCATTGACAGTTTTTCAGGCGGTCGAGACGGCACGGATTGACACCCCAGGAAATCGCGTAACCCCCGGAATACAAGGTGTTGACGGGCATGAGCGATGCGAAATGCAGATTCTGCCGTACGGCCATTGGCCCTGCGACAGGCCCTTGGAGCGGGCGGGGTGACCTGTGACGAATGCGCGCACCTCCGTTGAGGCGTGGCATTTTCAGCAGGCCACCTGTCTGTTTTTGGCAACGTATCGATTCGGGATCACGGTTTCCAGGGTTCTTTTATAACACCTGATGCAGTGGGGATATTCCACCAATTGCTCGGGAAAGACTGATTAGCCTCCACAGCCGCACTGCCCGGAGCATTCGTGCAATGAGTTCTGCCTCACTTACCAAGCCCCCCGCCGAGAGGGTACGGGTCAACCGCGTGGTGTTTTTCACCTCCGCGCTGATGATCCTTGTTCTGACTGCCTTGCTGATCGCTGTACCCGAAACCGCCGGCCAGGTGCTGGGCGTGGCCCAGAAGTGGCTGACGCGCACCTTTGGCTGGTACTACATGCTGGTCATCTGCGGATACCTGCTGTTCGTCGTCTACCTGGCTTTCTCCGACTACGGCAGCCTCAAGCTGGGTGGCAAGGACGACCAGCCTGACTTCAGCTACGGCGCCTGGGCCGGCATGCTGTTCTCGTCCGGTATCGGTATTTCGCTGCTGTACTTCGGCGCCTCCGAGCCCCTGGACCACTACTTCAACCCACCGGAGGGCACCCCGGCCAGCCTCGAGGCCGCGCGCCAGGGCCTGCAGCTGACCTTCCTGCACTGGGGCCTGCACGGCTGGGCGATCTATGCCCTGGTCGGCCTGGCCGTGGGTTACTTCGCTTACCGCCACAACCAGCCGCTGGCACTGCGCTCGGCACTGTACCCGCTGGTGGGCGAGCGTTGGGTCAAGGGCGCTGCCGGCAACGCCGTCGACATCTTCGGCATGTTCGTCACCCTGCTGGGCCTGGTGACCAACTTGGGCATCGGCTCGATGCAGGTGTCGTCCGGCCTGGAATACCTGTTCGGCATGGACCACAGCAAGACCAACCTGCTGGTGGTGATCCTGGTCATGGCTGGCGTGGCTACCGTGGCAGCGGTATCGGGTGTGGAAAACGGCATTCGCCGCCTGTCCAACCTGAACATCATGCTGTTCAGTGGCCTGTTGATCTTCGTGCTGCTGGGCGGCGAGACCCTGCACCTGCTCAACGGCTTCGTGCAGAACGTTGGCGACTACCTCAACGGCATCGTGCTGAAAACCTTCGACCTCTATGTGTATGAAGGCGAAGCCGGCAAGTCGGAGCGCTGGCTGGGCCTGTGGACCGTGTTCTACTGGGCCTGGTGGATCTCCTGGGGCCCGTTCGTCGGCATGTTCATTGCGCGTATTTCCAAGGGCCGCACCGTGCGCCAACTGGTGATGGGTGTGCTGCTGATCCCGCTGGGCTTCACCCTGGCCTGGCTGTCGATCTTCGGCAACACCGCACTGGACCTGGTGATCAACCAGGGCGCCGTGGAGCTGGGCAAGACTGCGCTGGAACAGCCATCGATGTCGATCTACCAGCTGCTGGAATACTTCCCGGCAGCCAAGATCGTCATTGGTGTGGCAGTGTTCGTCGGTTTCGTGCTGTTCCTCACACCGGCCGACTCCGGCGCGGTGATGATGGCCAACCTGTCGTGCACAGGCGGCAAGGTCGACGAGGATGCCCCGCACTGGATGGTGGTGTTCTGGTCCGTGGTGATCACCCTGGTCACGATCGGCCTGCTGTTTGCCGGTAACTTCGAAGCCATGCAGACCATGGTCGTGCTGGCGGGCCTGCCATTCTCGGTGGTGCTGGTGCTGTTCATGTTCGGCCTGTACAAGGCCATGAAGCAGGACGTGGTGATCGAGCAGGAGCGCGCCGAACTGGCCGCCCGTGGCCGTCGCGGCTTTAGCGAGCGCCTGACCCAGCTGGAACTGCAGCCGACCCAGGCCGTGGTACAGCGCTTCATGGACAAGCAGGTCAGCCCGGCGTTGAAAGAAGCCGCTGCACAGCTGCAGACGCAGGGCTTCGAGGTGGAAACCCGCGTTGGCCAGTCGCGCAACCTGATGGGCTTGCGGGTGATGATGGAAGAAGGCAACCCTTTCGTCTACGAAGTGAGCCTTGACGGCTATATGGCCGCGTCGAGCGAGCCGCCGGTCGAGGGTGAGCCTGAACTGCGCCAGCGCTTTTACCGCGCCGAGGTCTACCTGCATGACGGCAGTCAGGAGTACGACCTGATGGGCTTTGCCCCAGACCAGATCGTGCGTGATGTGCTCGATCAGTTCGAGAGCCATCGCCAGGTGCTTGGCCGCGTCTATAGCTGACTTCCCGGCAGGCCGCCGCACTGCCAGGTGTGGCGGCTTGCCAGCAGCAATATGTAGCACCTCATTCGATAACATCTCCAGGACGCTTTGTGGTTCATTCCACAACGAGTCCTGGTCATGCCCGCCACTCACGCGCACAACCTCAATCACGCAGTCGCCGCCCAGTTCGCCAGCCGTCCTACATTCCGGCAGGTCGCAGGTGAACAGATCATGAAGGTGATTCTGGAGCACTATCCTCTGGTTGGCGTGCATCGCCCTGAAATGACCTCGGCTGCACCGCTATACCTGATGTCCCTGCAGCCGGATGGTGTCTGGCACCCTCAGCCGCTGGTGGATGTTGTGCTGCAGGCCCTGCTTGCGGCTAAACCACTGGACCTCACCCCAGCAAGTGACTACCGCCTTAGCCTGAACCCGCCTCGGCGCTTTTTCGCCATCGAGTCGAGCTTCGAAACTGCTGAGGGCGATTTGATCGAGCCCGCGCGCCTGACCGATGGCCTCAACGCGTTGCTGCCGATACTGCTTTGGCACTTCCAGCAAGCGCAGATCGGCTATTGGAACGGCGACGCCACGATCGACCGGGACCTGTGGTTGCAGCAGTTGTTGCGCGCCAACCTGCTCGATGGCCTGAAGGACGAAGCGCTGGACGACGAACAACGCAAGCTGCTGCGTGACCTGATGATGGGCAACCGTACCGGGCTCGATGTGCAGCTGGTGCGGGTAGCGTTACGTGAGGGCGAAGACACGTTCCATGAACTGTTGCCCGGTTTGCTGATTACCGCCTCCAGTGAAGTTCGCGAACTGACACTCTGGTGTTCTCCCGAAGGCCTGGTCCGCAGTTTCGACGCCCAGGCTGCGTTCGGCGCGGCGTTGCAAATGCAGATGGCGGGACGTTACCGGTTTGATGAGTTGAGCTGGCAAGGCCTGACGGTGGAAGGCGACGCTTTCGCCCTGTACAGCGCCTTGTTGCTGGAAATCTTGCTCGAGCGCGTGGCCCGCCTGCGCTGGAGTGCGATCGACAGCGTCGACCAACTGGAGCATTACTGCCATTTGGCCTGCGACCCCGCGTCCTTTTTTGCCGAGTTCAGTGACTATGGCTCCGGTGGGCTGGGCTTGGCGCTCCCCAAGGGCCTGTCGCGAGCCGATACGGATAGCCAGACCGCCTACCTACAAGCCATGCTCGACTTGTCGCTACTGCAACAGCGCACCCCAGCCCAGGGCATTCAGGACGGTCTGCCGGACTTGCACACCTATGCGGCGACGCGCCTGCGCGAGGAGATGCTGCATGACCACCCGGTAGACGCCAATTACTTTCCTGATGACCTTATCCTCACTGTCGAGCGCTTTGTCAGTGACGGTCACGGGCTGGGCTTCGGCCAGAAGACCGGTGAAAAAAAATTGACCCTGACACAGCTGGCGATCGGCCGCCTGGATGCCACCGCAGGAGGGGTGGTGACACACATCGCGCACCGTGAAAACCAGCTGATCATGAAGTGGATGACCATTGATTACGTCCGTGAGCTGGTACAGCGAGTCGACATCGGCGGCAGTTATCCACGTCATGTACAGTCGATGATCGATCGCTCGGCGAGCCGGGCCGAACACATCTCGGCATTTGCCATACGCTGGCGTATCACACTGATGTTCGATGCTGCGCGGGCGCGTGCCGTCAAACGGCTCGACAAGTTCGCCTACGGCGCCCTGGCAGAATTCTGCCGTAGCGGCCAAGAAGGGGCAGCCGCTGTGCGGATTGCACCGCTTGCGTTCAAACGCTCGCCGACATCAGAGAGGGTCGACGTGGCGCATGGTTTCTACGTGATCGAACTCATCGAGTTGGGTGTTTATCTGTTGTACTGCCCGCTGTACACCGAAAAGGCGCTGATTCAGTTCGGCAGCGCTCAGGCACTGTTGGATGCGATCAGCCGCCCGGGGGCGCTGCAGGACAGCGTGCTGCTGTGGATCGAGCAAGCTCAGCGCGCAGTCTACGATAATGGCGGCTTCCGGGAGCCGCACCTGCCCCAATGGCTGCTCGACCCTTACACCCTCCCGGAGAAACCGCAGCCTGTTCAGTTGGCGCTGCAATTCTGGGCGCGGGACGTGGATCGGCAGATGTTCGAAGCCAAGGGCCGGATGTTGCTGGAGCTGGCGGATCGCAGCGCCATGAGCAACAGCGAGGTGCGCTGGCGGCTGGTCACGGCATTTTCCTGGGAACTGCTGAATGTCGTGTTTCCGGTGTTACCGGGGCCGCTCACCTCGGTTGCCTGGCTCTACATCGGCATGCGCAGCTTGATCAACGATGTGCATGGCCTGGCCAGTTCGCATTTCGACGAGCGCATCCAGGCGATGGTCGATGTGCTGAACAACACCTTGCTGGCGCTGATACACCTGCAGACGCCGAAACTGGCAGCGCCGCCCGTCTCTGGCGACCTGCCGCCATCGCTGCTCCAGGGGCCAGCTGCAGGCAATGGGATTGAGTTGGCGAACCTTTCCACCGCGACGCGGGAGCCCAGCGTCTCGGTCGACAGCCTGCAGGCGATGGCCAACACCCACCTCGACTTTTCCTGGCGTGGGGCTGGGGGGCTCAACGGCCTGTCGAGTGCCCAGCGCGGCCAAATGCGGGCGTTGGCGGCCAGCGTTTCGCTGGAGGGGCGTGAACCGCAGACGCAGGGCGTGGCTGCGGGGCTGGTGCGGATTGGGGATGATTTCTATGTGTCTCTGGGCGGTAATGTCTACCGAGTCAGCCTTGATAACGCAGCGTTTCGCATCATCGGTCCGGACGGCACGGTTGGGCCATACCTGATGCGCGACGGCGATGTCTGGCACCTCAATAATTCGCGCTTGTACGGTGGCAATGATCGCTCCGGCGAGTTGGCCCGCGAGCGACTGCGCAAGAAGCTTGGCGGGCCGATTGCCAAGGCTCAGGCCGAGATAGAGCGGCTTATCTTGACCGCGGAGGCTGCCACGAAGGATTTCAACGCGTTGAGCGAGCAGATTGTCGGTTTGCGTGATCCGGTAAGAAAAGTCGAGGATCGGTTGCAAAAGGCGCCACCCACCGACCCAGACGAACGTGCGCAATTCGAGCAGGCTACCGCGTTGTTCAAGCTCAAGTTCCAGCAGTTGCAAGAGCAGACGAATACGCTGCGCAACCAGCGCCTGCCCTTGAACGAGAGATTGTTCCTTGGTTATCTCGAGGCCGAACGCAACATTACCTACGTGCTTGACAAGTCGAGCGCCTCGACGCACGTCGGCAGCGTGAGAGATCAACGGATACTCTTGGGCCAGGTCCGCAAGAACCTGATCAGCTTTGGCATGTTCTTCATTGATGAGCTCCTGGCCTTGGGTGGGTTCAGGGAATACGACCAACTCACCAATGCGCTCAATGACGCACCGCCAGAGAAACAGGCCGAGTTGTATGTCAGGTTCCGGACGATGTTGGAGAAGTTGCTTGAAGAGCAGCCCAGGATCATCAATGTCTCCAGCCAGCTGGATCGCCTGTTGGCCATCACCGATATCGACATGCAAGTGCCTTACATCAATTCCACTCTGACCGTCTCGAGCATTATCGCGAGCCGTAAGACGACCACGATCAACATCCGGTTTTTCCAGGCCATGGGCCTGGTCGAGCTGGCCCTGCAGTGGCACAAAGGCACGCCTACCCAGCACTACATGATCTTCCGCCATGCGCTCGCCAGTCAGCGTCTGCGGGTGGCCGCACAAACGCATCATCTGCTGATGTTCTGTGACTTGCCTGTCGCCGAACGAATCGAGGTGCTGCAAAGTGCGTGGGACGAATACCTCGCGGCGATTCTCAACGCCGAACGGATCAAGACACTCGGCAGCAAGCTCATCGATGTCCAGCGCCTTGAGGCCTACAAGCAACAGATGGTGGAACTGAAAACCATGGCCGGTGAGGCGTTGGTCGAGGCCATGCGCGAGCAGGCGGACGGGCAGGTCCGTGGCACACGTCGTGCGGTTTATTCACGAAAGAGCCTGCAGGTGGCCCATACGCGGGCTGGTCAGATAGTCATTGGCAGCGAATCGGTGGTCGAGGGGCAGGCTGTGCTGCAAGTTGTAGCGCTTTCAACAAGAGCGCGCTGCATCGCTTCCAGAAACAGGGAAACACCTGGGTTGAAGAGGTAGCCTCGGGCGAACCGGAACAGCCATCGCGGACTTCTACGCCGGAGTCCGAAAGGAACAACCGGGAGCTGGCCGAGGCCATGCTGGCACAGAACGAAAATGTCATCGCTCAAGCCAGAGCCCTGGTTGCCAAGGATGCTGACGACATGGGCCTGATGTCGATGCTGGATGGCCAGATCAACGAAGTGGCCGAGCTGCGTGAACAGCTCAGCGATGCCGACGCCGAGCACGCGCTGCTGGCGGGCATGGACGATGCGTTGATTCAGTTGCGTCAGGCCCGCCGCGACTGTTTGGTAGCGCTTTACAGCAAGACGCGCTATCCAGGTTCCAGAGGGCTCAATTTTCTCCATCAACAGGGGCTGCTCGCCGTGGAATATGTCGGGCCTCGGCAGGTGGTCTCCGATGGCTATCTGGACGAGTACCGGATCAGCCTGTTGCGTGCTCCCGGTGAGGGTCGAGGTAAACCCTTGTGGGCCGCACATTTCCATTTTGCCGACTCGCAGGCGGCGCCGACGGCGTTTGGCAAAGGCCATCTCAAGCTGTGGAGCCAGCGCAAGATGGGGTATCGCGAGCAAATGAAGGCGGCGAGCGAGGGGCAGGTACTGAGCATTTATCGGGGTAACCTGACCTACGCACAGGCCAAGGATGTCATTCCGTTCAACCTCTGAACCTTCGCCCGGGTGGCCCAGCGCCGCGATCAGCGAATGTTAGCGGTTGCTGTAACGGCCATGCTTGCCGTGTGCAGGCATGGCCTGGTTGCCACGTGTGGCGATCATCTGTGGCAGCGTGACCAGTTCGATCCCCAATTGCTTGAGCCGTGGAATTTGACTTTCCAGTACCGCTAGCGTCTGCGGGTAGGGGTGGCCGATCAATACGGCCGAGCCTTGCTTGCGGGCCAGTGCAATACCCTGTTGCAGCTGAGCGTCGATGGCTTCCGGCGTGCGCACGTCATCCAGAAATACATCCCGTGACACATGCGCGACATCATGTGCTTGAGCCTCGGCTGCGGCGACCGTGGCGGCACTGGTGCGGCTGTCGACAAAGAACAGATGGCGCCGCTGCAGCTCGCCCATCAACCACGCCATGGGTTCACGCTGTGCGGTCATGCGGCTGCCCATGTGGTTGTTGATGCCGGCAGCGTAGGGCACCTTGACCAATGCCGCGTCCAGGCGCCGCGCCAGCTCTTCGATGGCGATGCCCGGGTGCCAGGCATAGGGCCCGGTGGCCGGGTCCATGGGCATGTGCAGGATCACCGTCTTGCCGGCCTTGTGCGCCTGGCGGGCAAAGTCGGTGGCATGTGGAGTGTCGGGCATGATCGCCATGGTCACCGGCCCGGGCAGGGCCAGGGTACGGCTGTCACGCTCGGGGCTCTGGCCCAGGTCGTCGATGATGATGCTCATGTAGGCCTTGTTGGCCGGCGCCGCTTGCGCGATTCCGGCCATCAGGCAAAACAACAGACACAGCAGATAACGCATAGGGTGGATCAGTCGCCCTTGGTGATGTTCAGGCCCTTGAGCAGGCTCAGTGCCTGGCTCAGCTGGAAGTCGTCATCCTGCGGTCGCTCCTTGCGCTTGCTGCTGCCGGTCGGGCGGTCGGCGCCGCCGTTGCCGTTGCCCAGGTGGCCCTGCAGGTCGGCTTCCTTGAAGTTTTCGGTGTCGGCTTCGGCGGTGAGCTTGGCCGGGCGCACCTCGATGTCCGGGACAATGCCCTGAGCCTGGATCGAGCGGCCGTTGGGGGTGTAGTACAGCGCAGTGGTGAGCTTCAGGGCGCGGTCGTTGGCCAGTGGCAGCACGGTCTGCACCGAGCCTTTGCCGAAACTGTCGGTGCCCATCAGCACGGCGCGCTTCTGGTCCTGCAGGGCGCCGGCGACAATTTCCGATGCCGATGCACTGCCACCGTTGATCAGTACCACCAGCGGCACGCCTGCGCTGGCATCGGCCGGGTCGGCCGAGAAACGCAGCTCGGAGTTGGCGATGCGGCCCTTGGTGTAGACGATCAGACCTTTGGTCAGGAAGTGGTCGGCCACTTCCACTGCCGACTGCAACACGCCGCCTGGGTTGTTGCGCAGGTCCAGCACCACCCCGCGCAGCTTCTTGCCGTTGTCCTTGCGCAGCTTGGCCAGGGCCTTGCCCACTTCGTCACCGGTCTTGACCTGGAACTGAGTGATACGGATGTAGCCGTAATCGTTCTCCAGCAGCTGGCTCTTCACGCTCTTGACCTGAATGACTGCACGGGTCAGGTTCACGTCGAACGGGTTGCCGCCGTCGCGTACCAAGGTCAGGGTGATTTTCTCGCCGACCTTGCCGCGCATCTTGTCGACCGCTTCGGTCATGGTCTGGCCGCGGGTCGGGGCGCCGTTGATCTTGACGATCAAGTCACCAGCCTGCACGCCGGCCCGCGAGGCTGGGGTGTCGTCGATTGGCGAAACCACCTTGATGAAGCCGTCTTCCTGGCCTACTTCAATACCCAGCCCGCCGAACTCGCCGCTGGTGCTTTCCTGCAGCTCCTGGAAGTCCTCGGGGCCAAGGTAGGCCGAATGCGGGTCAAGGTTGCTGAGCATGCCCTTGATGGCGTTTTCCAGCAGAGTCTTGTCGTCAACCGGTTCGACGTAGGCGGCCTTGATGCGGTCCAGGACCTCGGCGAAGGTGCGCAGTTCTTCCAGCGGCAGTGGCGCCTTGGCGGTCACCTCGGTGGCTGGCACTGCGGCGGCCTTGGCCGGCTCTGCGGCGGTGGCCAGGGGCGCGCCGACCGCCAGGGCGATGGACAGGGCCAGCTGGGTGAGACGAGGCGAGTGCAGCATGTCGAACGAACTCCTGATCCTGTAAGCGCTCCCTGGGGAGCATCGGCGCAGCACTCAGGCTGCGCCGTAGAAATGTGACTAGGCTTTGTACGAAAAGCCTTGATACTTGTTCATGCTGCGTTGAAAACAGCCTCGGAATGCTCATGTACTCCAGTACAGTCGGGCGCGACCCCGGCCGTTCCTCGGCTGTTTTCGCCTTGCCTGACCTGCGTCTCAAGACTTTTCGTACAGAGCCTAGCCACGGCACCACTGCGAAGGGTCGGCAGGCCGGCCTTGCTGGCGGATAGCGAAATACAAGCCTGCCGCGTCCTGGCCACCGCTGTCGCCAACGGTGGAAATGGCTTCACCGGCCTTGACGATATCACCGGCATTCTTGAGCAGGCTCTGGTTGTGGCCGTACAGGCTCAGGTAACCGTTGCCATGGTCGAGAATGACCAGAAGCCCGGCGCCGCGCAACCAGTCCGCGAATACCACACGCCCGCCGTGCACGGCACGTACCTGAGTGCCTGGGTTGGCGCTGATCATAACCCCGTCCCACTTGGCACGGGCGTCGCTACCGCGGGCATCACCGAAGCGTGCCAGCAATCGACCATTGACTGGCCATGGAAGTTTGCCCCGCGCAGCAGAAAATGCGCCGCCGTAGTTCGCGCCATCGCTGGAAACCATCGGCCCGAGGGTGGTGCGGGCCTTTTTCGGCGGTTCCACTGGCTCTGCGGGCTCTGCGGGCTCACGGGCCCGGTCGCGGGCAGCGGCGGCGGCCAGCGCTTCCTGCTGGCGGCGTTTTTCTGCTTCCTGCTGTGCCAGCAGGGCCTTCTTGCGTGCCTCTTCAGCTTCACGCGCCTGGCGGGCGAGGGTTTCCTCGATGGTCTTCAGGACTTTGGCCAGGTCGGCCTGGTCCTGTTCGCGCGCTTGCAGCTTCTGATCGCGGTCTTTTACATCGCTGTTGAGCTTTGCCAGTACCTGCTGGCGCTTGGCGCGCTCGGTTTCCAGGGCCTGGCGGCGGCTATCGAGGTCGGTGCGCTGGGCCAGCAGTTGTTGTTGCTGGCTGGAAATTGCCTGTTCGACGTTGGCCAGTTGGCGCAAGGTCTCGTTGAAGGTGCGCAATTGCTCCAGGCGCGCCTTGCTCAGGTAGTCGTAATAGGTGAGGGTGCGGGCGAATTTCTCGGGGTTCTGCTGGTTGAGCAGCAGCTTGAGGTATTCCTCGCGACCGTTGTTCTGGTAAGCCGAACGGGCCTGAATGGCGATCAGTCGTTGTTGTTCAACGCGGGCGCTCTGGAGTTTTTTTTTCTCGGTATCAAGGCGCTCCAGCTCGCCTTCAGTCTTTTTTAGTTCTTGCTGCAGGGCCTCCACCTGCTTTTCGAGGTTGCCGATGTCGGTTTCGGTGGCTTTGAGGTCTTTTTGCACACCTGCCTTTTCTTCCTGGAGCTTGCTCAGCGTTTTCTTGAGCTCGGCAATGTCCTGGCGGGTGGCATCCAGTTGCTGCTGGGTCTGCGCACGCTCATCGGCGAAGGCCGGGCTGAGCAGGCAAGACAGGGCTAGGAGGATCAGGGCGCGAAGCATGGGGTTTGGCGTACCAAGGATGGAGACTGGCCTAGTATGCCCGCCTAGGCAGGCAAAAAAAACGCCTCGCTGCGGATGCAGGGGGGCGTTTGTCTGGAATTCATGTGCAATTGGGGCTGCAACGCAGCCCCTTTCGACATTCAGGCGTCGACCAGAATCGAGGTACCGGTCATTTCCACCGGCTTTTCCAGCCCAAGCAGCTTCAGCATGGTCGGCGCCACGTCTGCCAGCACGCCGCCTTCACGCACTTTCACGTTGCGCTTGCCCACATAGATGAACGGTACCGGCTCGGTCGTGTGCGCGGTGTGCGCCTGGCCGGTGCACTCGTCTTCCATCTGCTCGACGTTGCCGTGGTCAGCGGTGATCAGGGCCTCGCCGCCGACCTTGTCCAGTGCATCGACAATGCGCCCTACACAGGTATCCAGTGCTTCGACGGCCTTGACCGCCGCCTCGAACACGCCGGTGTGGCCGACCATGTCGCCGTTGGCGTAGTTGACCACGATGACGTCGAAGCGCTGCTGTTCGATGGCTTCGACGATGCGATCGGTCACCTCTGGTGCGCTCATTTCCGGTTGCAGGTCATAGGTGGCGACCTTCGGCGACGGGATCAGGATGCGTTCTTCGCCTTCGAACGGCTCTTCACGGCCACCCGAGAAGAAGAAGGTGACGTGGGCGTATTTCTCGGTTTCGGCGATGCGCAGCTGGGTCTTGCCGTTTTTCGCCAGGTATTCGCCCAGCACGTTGTTCAGGCTGGACGGGGCAAAGGCTGCCGGTGCCGGGATCTTCGCCGAATACTGGGTCAGGCCGATGTACGCCGCCATCTTCGGCAGGCGCGCACGGGCGAATTCCGTAAAGTCTGGCTCTACGAATGCACGCGACAGTTCGCGAGCGCGGTCGGCGCGGAAGTTCATGAAAATCACGGCATCGCCATCTTCGACCTTGACGGCTTCGCCAATGCGCGTGGCCTTGACGAACTCGTCGCTTTCGTCGCGGGCGTAAGCCGCTTCAAGGCCTGCCAGGGCCGTGTCAGCGGTGTACTCGGCAGTGCTGTCGACGATGAGGTTGTAGGCGGCGCTGACGCGGTCCCAGCGATTGTCGCGGTCCATGGCGTAGTAGCGGCCGATCAGGCTGGCAATGCGGCCCTTGCCCAGTTTGGCGAAGGTGGCGTCGAGCAGTTCGATGGGCGACTGCGCGCTGCGTGGCGGGGTGTCCCGGCCATCGAGGAAGGCGTGCAGGTAGATCTTTTCAGCGCCACGCTGGGCGGCCAGTTCGGCCATGGCCACCAAGTGCTCCTGGTGGCTGTGTACGCCACCATCGGACAGCAGGCCGAGGATGTGCACGGCCTTGCCAGCACCGACTGCCTTGTCCACAGCACCTGTCAGTACCGGGTTTTCGAAGAACTCGCCGTCGCGGATGGCCTTGGTCACCCGGGTGAAGTCCTGATAGACGACACGACCTGCGCCGAGGTTCATATGACCGACTTCGGAGTTGCCCATCTGCCCGTCCGGCAGGCCGACATCCATGCCCGAGCCGGAAATGAGGCCATGCGGCTGGGTGGCGCACAGGCGGTCATAGACCGGTTTATTGGCGGCAAAGATGGCGTTGTGTTCGGGGATATCACTATGGCCGAAGCCATCCAGGATAATCAGGACCAGGGGTTTGGGCGTGCTCGTCATCAATCAAACTCACGGTTGTTCAAAGATGATAAAGACACGCATTTTAGGGCAAATACGCCACCTGCGGCGAATATTCGTCCCATTCCACCGACCGGCGCACCTGTGGTAGCAACATGAAGGTGGTTTTGTGGCCGGCCCGTCGGGCTTTGGTGGCACCAAGGGGCTGTGTATACTGGCCGGCATTTTCAATCGCCTGGAACACCGCTGATGGTTGCTCACCTGATTCAATTCGCGACAGATCACTACATCCTGGTTGCGATCTTCCTCATTCTGCTGGTCCTGCTGCTCGTCAATGAAATCCGTCGTGGTGGCCAGAGCCTGACTAATGGCCAACTGACAGCCCTGGTCAATGCTGAGAAGGCCCTGGTGATCGATATTCGCCCGGCCAAGGAATACTCCGCCGGTCACATCGTCGGCGCGGTGAACATCCCGCAGGACAAGCTGGCCAACCGCATGACCGAGCTGGACAAGCATAAAGAAAAGACCTTGATCGTCGTCGACGCGATGGGCCAGCAGTCCGGCACCATTTGCCGCGAGCTGCTCAAAGCTGGTTACAACGCCGCCAAACTGAGCGGTGGCGTTTCCAGCTGGAAAGCCGATAACCTGCCCCTGGTGAAGTGATATGAAGCCTGTCATCGTCTATTCCAGCGACTACTGCCCCTACTGCATGCGTGCCAAGTACCTGCTCGAGAGCAAGGGCGTGGCCTTCGAGGAAATCAAGGTCGACGGCAAACCGCAGGTTCGGGCCGAGATGAGTCAGAAAGCCGGCCGTACGTCGGTGCCGCAGATCTGGATCGGCAGTACCCATGTCGGTGGATGCGATGACCTCTATGCCCTGGAGCGCGCGGGCAAGCTCGACGCGTTGCTGGCGGCCTGATTTGCACTGCATTCAAAAACATTAGGATAAGGATCTGACATGACTGACCAACAGACCAACGGCGCTGCTGCAGAAGACAACAGCCCTCAGTTCTCCCTGCAGCGCATCTATGTGCGTGACCTGTCGTTCGAGGCCCCGAAAAGCCCACAGATCTTCCGTCAGACCTGGGAACCGAGCGTTGCCCTGGACCTGAACACCAAGCAGAAATCCCTGGAAGGTGACTTCCACGAGGTCGTGCTGACCCTGTCGGTTACCGTCAAGAACGGTGATGAAGTGGCCTTCATTGCTGAAGTGCAGCAGGCCGGTATCTTCCTGATCGCCAACCTCGATGCGCCTTCGATGAGCCACACCCTGGGTGCGTTCTGCCCGAACATCCTGTTCCCTTATGCCCGTGAGGCCCTGGACAGCCTGGTGACCCGCGGTTCGTTCCCGGCGCTGATGCTGTCGCCGGTCAACTTCGACGCCCTGTACGCGCAAGAAATGCAGCGTATGCAGGAAGCGGGTGAAGCGCCTACTGTGCAGTAATTACTGCCGGTATCAAGAAAGCGCCTCTCGGGGCGCTTTTTTGTTGCCGGCGCGGGCCTCTTCGCGGGTAAACCCGCGCCTACAGGGGATTGCGCCGTTCTCTCGGCCTGCGTAGGAGCGGGTTTACCCGCGAAGAGGCCCGTACAGGCAACACATCAGCTGCCGGCAAACCCGTTCTGCCGCCATGCCTCATACACCGTCACCGCCACGGTATTGGACAGGTTCAGGCTACGGCACCCTGGCCGCATCGGCAGGCGCAGGCGATGCTCGGCCGGCAGGCTGTCCAGCACCTCGGCCGGCAACCCGCGGCTCTCTGGCCCGAACAGGAAGGCGTCGCCCGGCTGGAAGGCCACTTCGTGGAACGGGTGCGAGCCCTTGGTGGTAAAGGCGAACAACCGTGGGTTGCCAAGGCTTTCCAGGCATCCGGCCAGGCTCTCGTGGCGCTTGAGCGTGGCATACTCGTGGTAGTCCAGCCCTGCGCGGCGCAGGCGCTTGTCATCCAGTTCGAAGCTGATGGGTTCGATCAGGTGCAGGGCACAGCCGCTGTTGGCGCATAGACGAATGATGTTGCCGGTATTCGGCGGAATTTCTGGTTGAAAAAGGATGACGTGAAACATGCACGGCTCCAAACGTGAAGATGACGGGCATTCTACCCCTGAACCGGACGTGCGTTCGAAGGCCTTCCCACGGGTGATGCTGTCATTGGCGATCGTTGGCTTGATGGTAGGGCTGATGATCGGTCGCCTGACTACGCCGGACGAGCGTGAGCTGCAGCAGGTGCAAGCGACGCAGGATGGCCTGGAGCTGTGGTTCAACGAAGAGCCCAAGCTGCATGGCGAGAACGTGGAAGGGACGGTGGCGTTGCTGTTTCAGGCCCAGGGCAAGGCTCAGCAAGGGCAGCTCAGCCTGCAGGGCAAGCCGGTGAGCTGGCGGGTACAGCACAGCAAGGAAGGTTTGTTGTTGACGGTGGTGGCCGCGCGCCCCCTGCGCGGCGAATGGGCCGGTGCAGAGGACGCTGGACGCTGGCGGGTGCAAGTGAAACTGCACGAATAAAAGAGGGGATATCCCGGCCTGCCTGTACCAGGGTCCCCAAAAGGGGTGCTGCGTATAAAGGGGGGATGTCCCGGCCTGCCTGTACCGAGGTCCCCAAAAGCGGCGGTGCTGCAAATAAAAGAGGGGTTCACCCGGCCTGCCTGTACCAGGGCCCCCGAAACTGGAGATGTATTGCTTATTGCAGGGGGCGTGCCAGTTTTGCAAAAGCCGTGAATACTGGGCTTTGCGGGTGATTTGGCCGGATTTTGAGGGGATTTGTGCCTTCGAGAGGTGCAGCCGGCACAGGAACGGTGCATTCAGAAGGCTGAAATGACTGGGGCCGCTTTGCGCCCCATCGCGACACAAGGCCGCTCCCACAGGATCGTGGTAGGAGCGGGTTTACCCGCGAATACGGTGGTGGTGGCAACGCTGAACGGCAGGTGGAGATTGGCCAGCAGGCCCGGCCTCTTCGCGGGTGAACCCGCTCCTACGACGACCGCGATGTGTGTCCATCGCATCAGCCTTGGGGGCAGAGGTGATCCTGTGGGAGCGGCCTTGTGTCGCGATGGGCTGCAAAGCAGCCCCAGCAATCTAAAAAGCTAATTCAGAGCTCAGTGGTCATCACCTTCCTCATCATCCCCCCCGGCCACATTCATCCCCAGCTCCTTGATCTTGCGCGTCAGGGTATTGCGCCCCCAACCCAGCAACAGCGCTGCATCGCGACGGCGGCCGGCGGTGTGCTTGAGTGCCGTTTCGATCATGATCCGTTCAAAGCTCGGCACTGCACTGTCCAGCAGGCTGGTCTGCCCGCGCGCCAATGCCTGGTCGGCCCACTGGCGCAGGGCCTGCTCCCAGTTGGTTACCGGCGCGGCGTCTTGTGGCAGGTTCAGCAGTTCGGGTGGCAGGTCGCCGATCAGCACTTCGCGGCTGGAGGCCATCACGGTGATCCAGCGGCAGGTGTTCTCCATCTGCCGCACATTGCCCGGCCATGGCAGGTTGCGGATGAACTCTTCAGTCTCCGGCTTGAGGATCTTCGGCTCGACTGCCAGCTCTTGGGCCGCCCGGGCAAGGAAGTGGCGGGCGAGGGCGGGGATATCCTCGCGGCGGTCGGCCAGGCGCGGAATATGGATGCGGATCACGTTCAGGCGGTGGAACAAGTCCTCACGAAACTTGCCGGCCTGCACCAGTGACTCCAGGTTCTGGTGGGTGGCGGCGATGATGCGCACGTCGACCTTGACCGGCACATGGCCGCCCACGCGGTAGAACTCGCCATCGGCCAGCACACGCAGCAGGCGGGTCTGGGTGTCGGCAGGCATGTCCCCGATTTCGTCGAGGAACAGCGTGCCACCATCGGCCTGCTCGAAACGGCCGCGACGCAAGTTGGCAGCACCTGTGAAGGCGCCTTTCTCATGGCCGAACAGCTCCGACTCCATCAAGTCCTTGGGGATGGCGGCCATGTTCAGGGCAATGAACGGCGATGCTGCGCGTGGGCTGTGCCGGTGCAGGGCGTGGGCCACCAGTTCTTTGCCGGTGCCGGACTCGCCATTGATCAGCACGGTGATGTTGGAGTGGCTGAGGCGGCCGATGGCGCGGAACACCTCCTGCATCGCCGGGGCTTCACCAATGATTTCCGGGGTGCGCGCCAGGTTCTGTGGCACATCCAGGCCTTGCTGCTCCTGGGCGTGCTGGTTGGCGCGCTTGACCAGTGATACCGCTTCGTCGACGTCGAATGGCTTGGGCAGGTACTCGAAGGCACCGCCTTGGTACGAGGCCACGGCGCTGTCCAGGTCGGAGTGGGCGGTCATGATGATGACCGGCAGGCGCGGGTGCTGCTCGCGGATCTGCGCCAGCAGGTCGAGGCCGCTGGTGCCAGGCATGCGAATGTCGGAAATGATCACGTCGGGTTGCTGGCGTGCCAGGCGTCCCATGACACCGTCTGCGCTGTCGAAGCTCTGGGTGGTCATGCCTTCCTGTTGCAGGGCTTTTTCCAGGACCCAGCGGATGGAGCGATCATCGTCGACGATCCATACGGTTTCACTTCGGCTCATGAGGCGGTGGCTCCTTGTTCCAGAGGCAGGTAAATCGAGAAGGCGGTATGGCCAGCGTGGCTTTCACACTCGATCAGGCCCTGGTGCTGGCTGATGATGTTCTGGGTAATGGCCAGGCCCAGCCCGGTACCGTCCGGGCGGCCACTGACCATGGGATAGAAGAGGGTGTCCTGCAGTTCCGGCGGGATGCCCGGGCCGTTGTCGATGATTTCTACCCGCGCTACCAGGCGGTGACGCACGTGGCCGATGGTGAACTGGCGAAGGGCACGGCTGCGCAAGGTGATGCGACCCAGGCGCAGCTCATTCTGCGAGCTGATCGCCTGCATGGCGTTGCGCACGATGTTGAGTACGGCCTGAATCATCTGTTCTCGGTCGATCAGCACGTCCGGCAGGCTTGGGTCGTAATCGCGCACCAAAGTGATGCACCCCTGGCTTTCGGCATCGACCAGGCTGCACACCCGCTCCAGCACTTCGTGAATATTGGTCATGGCCAGCGACGGCAGCTTGTTCGAGCCGAGCATGCGGTCGACCAGGTTACGCAAGCGGTCGGCCTCTTCGATGATCACATTGGTGTAGTCGCGCAGCCCTTCCTCGGGCAGTTCGCGGGCCAGTAGCTGGGCCGCTCCGCGGATGCCGCCAAGGGGGTTCTTGATTTCGTGGGCCAGGCCGCGCACCAGCATCTTGGTGGTTTCCTGCTTGCTCAGTTGGGCCTCTTCCTTGGTGATGCGCAGCAGACGGTCCCGCGGATGCACCTCGAGCAACAGCAGGGTCTGGCCTTGATGCAGTATCGGCGTTACCGCGTAGTCGACGGTGATGGTCTGCCCGGTCAGCGATGTAAGCTGCGCTTCACGCTTGGTGAACGGGTGCGCCTGCTCGACCGCCTGGCGCAGCGAACTGAGCGCCTCGGTCGATTCGGTGAACAGCTCGCTGATGAACTGCCCATGGCTGCGCTGGCCGCTGACGGCCAGTAGCATTTCTGCGGCCGGGTTCATGTACTCCAGGCGCAGCTCGGCGTTGAGCAGCAACGTGGCGGTGGTCAGGTTGTCCAGAAGCAGACGGTGCTGTGCATCGCTGATGGTCATAAGGCGTCGTTGACCTCGTTTGGCGCTTGCCTGGCACTGCTTTGGTCAGGGCCGGACGCGGGGTGGATCCACTGATGCGAGACTCTGGATAAGAAAATGCAAGAAACAAACCAAAGCTCCGAAAAGAAGCGGGATTTACCGATAAAGGCCTGAATCTGCGCAAATTCGGATCAGAAAGTCTTGGTGAAACGTTTAATCTGAACCAGATTGGGGAGCAATTGAGGGCATGGCGTGAATTAGTGCACCAAGATAGAGCATAGCGTGGCAGGCGAATCAGTGGTGCTTCTGCAAGGTGCGCAGAAACAAAAACGGCCTCCCGAGGGAGGCCGTTGTGATCATGTCATCGGCGCGAGGCGCCAATCAGATCAGCAGCTGTAGTACAGCTCGTATTCCAGCGGGTGTACGAAGGTACGGACCTTGATTTCTTCTTCGCTCTTCAGTTCGATGAAGGCGTCGATGAAGTCATCGGAGAACACGCCGCCCTTGGTCAGGAACGCACGGCCTTTATCCAGCTCTTCCAGAGCTTCTTTCAGGCTGCCGCACACTTGCGGGATGTTCTTGGCTTCTTCTGGCGGCAGGTCGTACAGGTTCTTGTCGGCCGCGTCGCCTGGGTGGATCTTGTTCTGGATGCCGTCCAGGCCAGCCATCAGCAGGGCCGCGAACGCCAGGTACGGGTTGGCCGATGGGTCCGGGAAGCGTGCTTCGATACGGCGGGCTTTCGGGCTGCCAACGTAAGGAATACGGATCGAGGCGGAACGGTTGCGAGCCGAGTAGGCCAGCATTACCGGGGCTTCGAAGCCTGGGACCAGACGCTTGTACGAGTTGGTCGACGGGTTGGTGAAGCCGTTCAGGGCCTTACCGTGCTTGATGATACCGCCGATGAAGTACAGGGCGGTGTCGGACAGGCCGGCATAACCTTCACCCGAGAAGGTGTTCTTGCCGTCTTTCCAGATCGACATGTGCACGTGCATGCCCGAGCCGTTGTCGCCGTACAGTGGCTTCGGCATGAAGGTGGCGGTACGGCCGTAAGCGTCGGCAACGTTGTGCACGACGTATTTCAGCGCCTGTACTTCGTCAGCCTTCTTCACCAGGGTGTTGAACTTGACGCCGATTTCGTTCTGGCCGGCAGTCGCTACTTCGTGGTGGTGAACTTCAACGGTCTGGCCCATTTCTTCCAGGGCGTTGCACATGGCAGTACGGATTTCGTGGTCGTGGTCGAACGGCGGAACCGGGAAGTAGCCGCCTTTCACGCCTGGACGGTGGCCTTTGTTGCCGCCTTCCACGTCAGCGCCGGTCATCCACGAGCCCTGCTCGGAGAAGATCTTGAACATCGAACCGGAGATGTCCGAGTGGAACTTCACTTCGTCGAAGATGAAGAACTCAGGCTCTGGGCCGGCGAATACGGTGTCACCGATGCCGGTGCTCTTCAGGTACTCTTCAGCGCGCTTGGCGATGGCGCGTGGGTCGCGATCGTAGCCCTGCATGCTCGACGGGTCGACGATGTCGCAGGTGATGATCAGGGTTGGTTCTTCGGTGAACGGGTCCAGAACGGCGGTTTCGTCGACCGGCATCAGGATCATGTCGGAAGCTTCGATGCCTTTCCAGCCAGCGATGGAGGAACCGTCGAACATCTTGCCGACTTCGAAGAAGTCTTCGTCCAGCGCATCACGCGACGGCATGGTCACGTGGTGCTGAATGCCTTTGGTGTCCGTGAAACGCAGATCAATCCACTTGACGTCATGATCTTTGATGAGTTGAACCGACTTCGACATGTTGTCCTCCGGATGGTCTAGAGCGCGGTGGGCCGCTGCCCTGGAAAAAGGGTGTTGCCGGGCGCGGATAGTCGGCCAAGCTTACCTGCCTCACAAGGGAGCAAATTGCATGCCAGTGCCCGAAAATGGCGAGGGTGGGATAAAAGGGGGCGTTTGCGGGCATTTGGCGTTGGGTTGGCGGGTAAAAGTGCACCCTTACGATGCGTTTTTTGATCGTCTCGCACCAATTGGGTGCGTGGCGTGAGTGGTGTGCTAGCTTCTAGGGCCTCTTCGCGGGTAAACCCGCTCCTACGGGCGGGTTTACCCGCGAAAGGGCCGGAACAGGCACTGCAAAACCTGGGCTCTGCATTTATCTCAAAGCTTCTGATCAAAAGTTGGTCAAATCCTGAGCAATTTCCGATATAATTCGCGCCCCTCATTTTCGGCAGGCCCTGCGCGCGCTGTTAACCAATGAAACTTATCGTCAAAGTCTTCCCAGAAATCACCATCAAAAGCCGGCCGGTGCGCAAGCGCTTCATCCGCCAGCTTGGCAAGAACATCCGCAACGTGCTCAAGGATCTCGACCCTGAGCTCGCGGTCGATGGTGTCTGGGACAATCTCGAGGTGGTCACCCGCGTCGAAGACGAAAAAGTCCAGCGCGAGATGATCGAACGCCTCACCTGCACCCCGGGTATCACCCACTTCCTGCAGGTAGAGGAATACCCGCTGGGTGACTTCGACGACATCGTCGCCAAGTGCAAGCACCACTTCGGCCACCTGCTGGCCGGCAAGCACTTCGCCGTGCGCTGCAAGCGCGGTGGCCACCATGACTTCACCTCGATGGACGTCGACCGTTACGTCGGCAGCCAGCTGCGCCAGCAGTGTGGCGCCGCCGGGATCGAGCTGAAAAAGCCTGAAGTGCTGGTGCGCATCGAAATCCGCGACCAGCGCCTGTACGTGATCCACAACCAGCACAACGGCATCGGCGGTTATCCGCTGGGTGCCCTGGAGCAGACCCTGGTGCTGATGTCCGGTGGTTTCGACTCCACCGTTGCGGCCTACCAGATGATGCGCCGCGGCCTGATGACCCACTTCTGCTTCTTCAACCTCGGCGGCCGTGCCCACGAGCTGGGCGTAATGGAAGTGGCCCATTACCTGTGGAAAAAATACGGCAGCAGCCAGCGCGTACTGTTCATCAGCGTGCCGTTCGAAGAAGTGGTTGGCGAGATCCTCAACAAGGTCGACAACAGCTACATGGGCGTGACCCTCAAGCGCATGATGCTGCGCGGCGCCGCCCATATGGCCGACCGCCTGCAGATCGACGCGCTGGTGACTGGCGAAGCGATTTCCCAGGTGTCCAGCCAGACCCTGCCGAACCTGTCGATCATCGACTCGGCCACCGACAAGCTGGTGCTGCGCCCGCTGCTGGCCAGCCACAAGCAGGACATCATCGACCAGGCCACCGAAATCGGCACCGCGGACTTTGCCAAGCACATGCCGGAATACTGCGGCGTGATCTCGGTAAACCCGACCACCCATGCCAAGCGTCACCGCATGGAGCACGAAGAAAAGCAGTTCGACATGGCCGTGCTGGAGCGCGCTCTTGAGCGCGCCAAGTTCATTTCCATCGACCATGTGATCGATGAGCTGGGCAAGGACATCGAAATCGAGGAAGTGGCCGAGGCGCTGCCAGGCCAGATCGTCATCGACATTCGCCACCCCGATGCCCAGGAAGACGAACCTCTGGTGCTGGAAGGTATCGAAGTCCAGGCCATGCCGTTCTACGCCATCAACAGCAAGTTCAAGCACCTGGACCCCACGCGCCAGTACTTGCTGTATTGCGACAAGGGTGTGATGAGCCGTTTGCACGCACACCACCTGCTCAGTGAGGGACATGCCAATGTGCGTGTTTATCGTCCGACATAAGACGCCGGGGCTGTATGGCGGCAGTATCCGCCATCGCCCTCCCGACCGCCGGGCCCGCTGAGCCTTAAACAGTACATATTGGCCGCCTACACTGGGCGGCAACCGAATCCTCTGATCGAGATACACTTGTGATCGAAAATCTGCGTAACATCGCCATCATCGCCCACGTTGACCATGGTAAAACCACTCTGGTCGACAAACTCCTGCGTCAGTCCGGCACTCTGGAGCGTAACGAGCTCAATGACGAGCGCGTCATGGACTCCAACGACCAGGAAAAAGAGCGCGGTATTACCATTCTGGCGAAAAACACCGCCATCAACTGGAACGGCTACCACATCAACATCGTCGACACCCCCGGCCACGCCGACTTCGGTGGCGAGGTTGAGCGTGTAATGTCGATGGTCGACTCCGTGCTGCTGCTGGTCGACGCCCAGGACGGCCCGATGCCGCAAACTCGCTTCGTGACCAAGAAGGCTTTCGAAGCCGGCCTGAAGCCAATCGTCGTGATCAACAAGGTTGACCGTCCGGGCGCACGTCCTGACTGGGTTCTGGACCAGATCTTCGACCTGTTCGACAACCTCGGTGCCACCGACGAACAGCTGGACTTCAAAGTGGTCTACGCCTCGGCCCTGAACGGCATTGCCGGCCTGGACCACACTGCCATGGCCGAAGACATGACCCCGCTGTACCAGTCGATCATCGACAACGTACCAGCACCGTCTGTTGACCGCGACGGCCCGTTCCAGATGCAGATCTCCGCACTGGACTACAACAGCTTCCTCGGCGTTATCGGTGTTGGCCGCATCGCCCGTGGCCGCGTCAAGCCGAACACCCCGGTTGTCGCCATCGACACCAACGGCAAGAAGCGTAACGGCCGTATCCTGAAGCTGATGGGTCACCACGGTCTGCACCGCGTTGACGTCGAAGAAGCCCAGGCTGGCGATATCGTCTGCATCAGCGGTTTCGATGAGCTGTTCATCTCCGACACCCTGTGCGCCCCGGATGCGGTAGAAGCGATGAAGCCGCTGACCGTTGACGAGCCGACCGTTTCGATGACCTTCCAGGTCAACGACTCGCCGTTCTGCGGTAAAGAAGGCAAGTTCGTCACCAGCCGTAACATCAAGGACCGTCTGGACAAGGAGCTGCTGTACAACGTTGCCCTGCGCGTTCAGGAGACCGACTCCCCAGACAAGTTCAAGGTTTCGGGCCGTGGTGAGCTGCACCTGTCGGTGCTGATCGAAACCATGCGTCGTGAAGGCTTCGAAATGGCCGTGGGCCGTCCTGAAGTGATCATCCGCGAAGTCGACGGCGTGAAGCAGGAGCCGTTCGAGAACGTCACCATCGACATCCCTGAAGAATCCCAGGGCAAGGTCATGGAAGAGATGGGTCTGCGTAAAGGCGACCTGACCAACATGGTTCCGGATGGCAAGGGCCGTGTTCGTCTGGAGTACAACATTCCAGCCCGTGGTCTGATCGGTTTCCGTAACCAGTTCCTGACCCTGACCAACGGTGCAGGCATCCTGACCTCGATCTTCGATCGCTACGACACCATGAAGTCGGGCCAGATGTCCGGCCGCCTCAACGGCGTACTGGTTTCGGTCGAGACCGGCAAGGCACTGACCTACTCGCTGGAAACCCTGCAGGCTCGCGGCAAGCTGTTCGTTGAACACGGCCAGGAGATCTACAACGGTCAGATCATCGGCCTGAACAGCCGTGACAACGACCTGGGTGTGAACCCGACCAAAGGCAAGAAGCTCGACAACATGCGTGCTTCGGGCAAAGACGAAGTCATCGCCCTGGTACCACCCGTTCGCCACACCCTCGAGCAGGCCCTGGAATTCATCCAGGACGACGAGCTGTGCGAAGTGACGCCTAAGTCGATCCGTCTGCGCAAGAAGATCCTGGACGAAGGCGAGCGTACCCGCGCAGCCAAGAAAGCCAAGAACTGAGTTAGCTCAGGCTGAATGAAAACGCCCCCGGTCGAAAGGCCGGGGGCGTTTTTGTTTGTCTGGGTTTTTTGTGCTGGTAGTACCGGCCTCTTCGCGGGTAAACCCGCTCCTACAGGATATCCACAAAGGTCAAGACCTGTAGGAGCGGGTTTACCCGCGAAGAGGCCGCTGCAGGCAATAGATCAGCGCCCAACCACCTTGGGCTTGTAGGCGCAATACCCCGGCCGCGGCCCGATCTTGGGGTGGTTGCGGCAGGTATCCGGGCGCTTGTCATAAATGGTGCACAGGCGGCTTTTACGATCCAGGTACATGCAGTCGTCGTTGCTCATTCGGGTCAGGGTGAAGATCCCGGACTTCTGGTTGAAGCGCTCGATGATGCCTTCTTTTTGCAGGCGCTTGGCCACGTTCTTGGGGGGGTCGTCTTTTTCGAACTCGTCGACCACGCCGATACGGATCAGATCCTTGATCTTCACCTCCACCGGCAGGGTGCAGCAGGTCGAATGGCAGCCATGGCACATGTTGCTGGTGTAGCGCTGCCAGGTCTCCAGGCGGTCGACTTCGGCCGCGGCGATCAGGGTCGTTTTCATCTTTATAGGGTGGATCACGGTCTTGGGGCGCGCGATGATACCGGAATTGTTCAATTTATGAACAACCTTTTGCCGGAATCGCAGAGTGGGCATGAAAACTGCGAACCGTAACTGTCGCTCTCTGTCGAAGGGTCTAGTCTCAACACTCTCCCTCCGCTTTCGTCAACTTGCCCGAGGATGCCGCATGTCCCAGGAACCCAAAGCACGTGACGCCGAAGTCGCGGATTTTCGCGCTGCTGTACTGAACAAGCTGACCTACGCGGTCGGCAAGGACCCCGAGCACGCCTTCGACCATGACTGGTTCGAAGCCATTGCCCTGGCTGCGCGCGATCACATGGTCGACCACTGGATGGATCACACCCGGCAGGCCTATCGGCGCAGCCAGAAGCGTGTCTACTACCTTTCCCTGGAGTTTCTCATCGGCCGCTTGCTGTACGACAGCCTGAGCAACCTGGGCCTGCTGGACGTCGCCCGCGATGCGCTGGAAGGGCTGAATGTGGACCTCGAACGCATTCGCCTGCTCGAGCCGGACGCCGCGCTGGGCAATGGTGGCCTTGGCCGTCTGGCTGCGTGCTTCATGGAGAGCATGTCTACCCTGGGTATCGCTGCCCATGGTTACGGCATCCGCTACGAGCACGGGCTGTTCCGTCAGGCCGTGGTCGATGGCTGGCAGCAGGAACAGACCGAGAACTGGCTGGATTTCGGCAACCCCTGGGAGTTCGAGCGCGCCGAGGTGATCTACCCGATCAGCTTTGGCGGCAGTGTCGAAACGGTGCACGATGCAAGCGGTAGCCAGCGCCAGGTATGGTGGCCTGGCGAGACGGTGCGGGCGGTGGCCTACGACACGCCGGTAGTCGGCTGGCGCGGATCCAGCGTCAACACCCTGCGCCTGTGGCGCGCGCGCGCGCTGGAAGAACTGCACCTGGAGCGCTTCAACGCCGGTGACCATTTGGGGGCTGTGGCTGAAGTGGCGCGTGCCGAGAGCATTTCGCGTGTGCTTTACCCCGCCGACAGTACCGAGGCCGGTCAGGAACTGCGCCTTCGCCAGGAGTACTTTTTCGTCTCGGCTTCGCTGCAGGACTTGCTGCGGCGCCACCTGAACATGCACAAGGACCTGCTCAACCTGCCTGATGCAGCGGCCATCCAGCTAAACGACACCCATCCCTCGATTGCGGTGGCGGAGCTGATGCGGTTGCTGGTGGATCAGCACGAAGTGCCTTGGGAAAAGGCCTGGGAGCTGACCGTCGGCACGCTCGCCTACACCAACCATACCCTGTTGCCAGAAGCCCTGGAAACCTGGCCGGTAGCGCTGATGGAGCGCATGCTGCCGCGGCACATGCAGATTATCTACCTGATCAATGCCTACCATATCGATGCGTTGCGGGCCAAAGGCCTGCACGACTTCGACGTGCTGCGCGCGGTTTCGCTGATTGAGGAAGACAACGGCCGACGGGTGCGCATGGGCAACCTGGCGTTTCTTGGTTCGCACAGTGTCAACGGCGTGTCGGCGCTGCACAGCAAGTTGATGAAAAGCACGGTGTTCTCCGAACTGCACAAGCTCTACCCGCAACGGATCAACAACAAGACCAACGGCATTACCTTCCGCCGCTGGTTGTACCAGTCCAACCCTCAGCTGACCGAGATGCTGGTCGAGGCGCTTGGGCCGGAACTCAAGGACGACCCGCAGACGCTTTTGGCGGGCCTGGTGCCGTTCGCTGACAGACCCGGTTTCCGCAAGCAGTTCGCTGCCCAGCGGCTGCACAGCAAGCGCGCCCTGGCCAGCATCATTCAGGATCGCCTCGGCGTCACGGTCAACCCCGAGGCGCTATTCGACGTTCAGGTCAAACGTATTCACGAATACAAGCGCCAGTTGCTCAACCTGCTGCACACCGTTGCACTGTACCAGGCCATACGCAACGACCCTGGCACCAACTGGGTGCCGCGGGTGAAAATCTTCGCTGGCAAGGCTGCGGCCAGTTACCACCAGGCCAAACTGATCATCAAGCTGGCCAACGACATCGCCCGGGTGGTGAACAACGACCCGACGGTGCGCGGCCTGCTGAAGGTGGTGTTCCTGCCCAACTACAACGTCAGCCTGGCCGAGAGCATCATCCCGGCGGCGGACCTTTCCGAGCAGATATCCACCGCAGGTTACGAAGCTTCCGGTACCAGCAACATGAAGTTCGGCCTCAATGGTGCGCTGACCATCGGCACCCTGGATGGCGCCAATGTGGAGATGTGCGAACAGGTGGGGGCCGACAACATGTTCATCTTTGGCCTGACCGCGCAGCAGGTTGAAGCGCGCAAGCGTGCCGGTGATTTTGGCGCCAGTGCCGCCATCGCTGCTTCCAACCGCTTGACCGATGTGTTGCAGGCCATTCGCAGTGGTGTGTTCTCGCCAGACGACCCTTCTCGGTACACCGGGTTGATCGACGGCCTGGTGGCCTACGATCGCTTCCTGGTGTGTGCCGATTTCGATGCCTACTGGGATGCCCAGCGGCGGGTCGAGGATCTGTGGCACACACCGCAGGAGTGGTGGCGCAAGGCGGTGCTCAATACCGCGCGGATGGGCTGGTTCTCCTCGGATCGGACCATTCGCGAGTATGCGACCGAGATCTGGAAGGCGCTGGACTGAGGCGGGCCTGTGCTGGCTTGTTCGCGGGTAAACCCGCGCCTACAGGGCCCTTATCCACCTGTAGGCGCGGGCGCGTCCGCGAATGGCCCCACAACCAGACCACCGGCCTGGCGAAGGCTGAACTACCGACCTATTGTGCCGTCTGAGAGCCGTGGCGAGTCTCATCACTCGCTAGCCCGTCACTCTCCCTGTAAACTGCGGGGGTTTTTCATCCCCCCCAATCCGTTCGGAGCCATACATGTCCCGCGTTACCCTGAGTCGCTATCTGATTGAGCAGACCCGCAGCAACAATACCCCTGCCGATCTGCGCTTCCTGATCGAAGTGGTAGCGCGTGCGTGCAAGGAAATCAGCCATCACGTGTCCAAAGGCGCCCTCGGTGGTGTGCTGGGCAGCATGGGCACTGAAAACGTGCAGGGCGAGGTCCAGAAGAAACTGGACGTGATTTCCAACGATATCCTGCTGGAAGCCAACGAGTGGGGCGGTCACCTGGCTGGCATGGCTTCCGAAGAAATGGACAACGCGTACCAGATCCCGGGCAAGTACCCGAAAGGCGCCTACCTGCTGGTCTTCGACCCGCTGGACGGTTCGTCGAACATCGACGTCAACGTGTCGGTCGGTACCATCTTCTCGGTTCTGCGTTGCCCTAACCAATACCTGAGCCAGAACGAAAGCCTCAACGAAGAAGCGTTCCTGCAGCCAGGTACCGAGCAGGTTGCTGCCGGTTATGCCATCTACGGCCCGCAGACCATGCTGATCCTGACCCTGGGCAACGGCGTCAAGGGCTTCACCCTGGATCGCGAACTGGGCAGCTTCGTGCTGACTCACGAAAACATCCGCGTACCGGAGACCACCGCCGAGTTCGCCATCAACATGTCCAACCAGCGCCACTGGGAAGCCCCGGTACAGCGCTATGTGGGCGAACTGCTGGCAGGCGAGACCGGCCCGCTGAAGAAGAACTACAACATGCGCTGGATCGCCTCGATGGTGGCCGACGTGCACCGCATCCTGACCCGCGGCGGCCTGTTCATGTACCCACGTGACGCCCGCGAACCAAGCAAGCCGGGCAAGCTGCGCCTGATGTACGAAGCCAACCCGATGTCGTTCATCATCGAACAGGCCGGTGGCGCTTCCACCAACGGTTACGATCGCATCCTCGACATCAAGCCAGAAAGCCTGCACCAGCGCGTGTCGGTGATTCTCGGCTCGAAGGAAGAGGTCGAGCGCGTCACCGCTTACCACAAGGAGTAAGTCATGCTCGCACCTTGGCAGCCGTTGCTGGAGTGGTGGTTCGGTTGGGGCACCAGTGCCCAGGCCGTGGCTGACGAGAAGAGCACGCTGTGGTTCGGCAAACATTACGATGCCGAGGCCCATGCGCTGTTTGGCGACCTGGTCGAGCATGCCCTGGCGGGTGGGCTCGAAGAGTGGCAGCAAAGCCCGCAGGGCTGGCTGGGCCTGCTGATTTTGCTCGACCAGCTGCCACGCATGATCTACCGCGACACGCAGCGTGCCTTCGAGGGCGACCGGCGTGCCCAGGTGGTGGCCATGCAGGGCCTGCAGAAGGGCTGGGATTACCAGTTGCTGCCGATCCAGCGCGTGTTCGTGCTGCTGGTACTGGAGCATGCCGAAGTGCTGGACTGGCAGAACCTGTGCGTGGAGCGTTATCGAATGCTGCTGGACGAACAGCCCGAGGCCAACCGCCGGCTGTTTGAAGGCTTCCTCGACTATGCCGAGCAGCACCAGCGGGTAATTGCCCGCTTCGGGCGCTTCCCGCACCGCAACCTGGTGCTGGAGCGGCCGAGCACCAGCGAAGAGATGGACTTTTTGCTGGAGCCTGGGTCCCGATTCTGAGGCCCAAGGGGCCTGCTGTGCAGGCATCGCGACGCAAGGCCGCTCCCATTGGGGGCGGCCTTTTTTATTGGGCGCATGATTAATGCTTTGTGATTAATCGCACAGTAGTGGCCATCCGACCAATGGTGTAGGGACATAGGGGGTGGGGCAGGGAACCTGGGAGGGATTTTCACGTCGAAGGTCACTGCAGGCCACTCGCCTGTATCATCTTTCAGGAGTGTCCCTTCATGTCGTTGCGTTCCCTCGCCCTGTTGTCGCTGTGCGTCGTGCTGACTGCCTGCAGCAAGATCAATCAGGAAAACTATTCCAAGATCAAGGCCGGTATGAACAAGGCCGAGGTCGAGCAGTTGCTCGGCACGCCGACCGAGTGTTCTGGCGCGTTGGGCATGAGCAGCTGCACCTGGGGGGACGAGAAGAGCTTCATCAGCGTGCAGTACGCAGCTGACAAGGTGCTGATGTATTCCGGGCAGGGCCTCAAATGAGGCGTGCGTACCTGCTGATGGGGGTATGCCTGGCGTTGCTGCTGGGCGGTTGTGCAGGTTCCGTGCACGACCCGCTGGCGCCGAAAACCGCCGGCCATGTCGACCTCAAGCGCTACCAGGGCAAATGGTACGAGCTGGCGCGCCTGCCCATGCGCTTCCAGGAAGGCTGCGAGCAGTCCGAGGCCCATTACAACCTCAGGCCTGATGGCAGTTATGGCGTGCTCAACCGCTGCCGCACCATGGGTGATGAATGGCTTCGCGCCGAAGGGCATGCGAATATCCAGGAGCCGGGGCACACCGACAAGCTGTGGGTCGAGTTCGATAACTGGTTCACCAGGCTGGTGCCAGGCGTGGCGCGGGGTGAGTACTGGATTCTTTATGTGGACGACCACTACCGTACGGCCATCGTCGGCAGCCCGGACCGCAAATACCTTTGGATTCTGTCGCGTACGCCGACACTGCCGGCCTGGGAGCGTGAGAACCTGCTGTCCAGGGCGCGGCAGCAGGGGTATGACACCAGCCGCTTGATCTGGCGGGCGTCCGATCAGCAAATAGTAAAAATGCACTGAGTTTTTTTGGGGTTGCTTTGCAACCCTTCGCGGGCAAGCCCGCGAAGGGCTGCAATGCAGCCCCGATACACTCAGCCCAGAAGCTGGCGCAACACCTCGGCAAACGCCCGCCCGCTTTCTTCTTCTTGCGCATGCCGCCCCTGGCGCACCACCCACTGCCCATTCACCATCACATCGCGCACCTGGCGATCGCCGCCGGCAAACAGCCAACGGTTGAGAATGGCATCACCCTCCGCCATGGCGATGTAGGGGTCCTGCCCATCGAGCACCAGCCAGTCGGCACGCTTGCCCACCGCCAACTCGCCGACCGCCTGCCCCAGCGCCTGTGCACCACCGGCCAACGCCGCGTCATACAGCGTGCGCCCGACCATCGGTTGGTCGCCGCGATACAGGCGGTTGCGCCGCTGGTCCCGCAGGCGCTGGCCATATTCCAGCCAGCGCAGCTCCTCCACCACGCTCAACGACACATGGCTGTCCGAGCCAATGCCCATACGCCCGCCCTGTGCCAGGAAATCCACTGCCGGGAAGATCCCATCGCCCAGGTTGGCTTCGGTGGTCAGGCACAACCCGGCCACCGCGCCGCTGCGGGCCATGGCAGTGACTTCGTCCGGTTCGGCGTGGGTAGCGTGTACCAGGCACCAGCGGCGGTCCACGTCCACATGCTCGTACAGCCACTGCAGCGGGCGCAGGCCGCTCCAGGCCAGGCAGTCGTCGACTTCCTTCTGCTGTTCGGCGATGTGGATATGCACTGGGCACTGCCTGTCGCTGGCCGCCAGCACTTCGGCGATCTGCCCAGGCGTTACCGCCCGCAGCGAGTGGAAGCACAGGCCCAGTTGCTGCGCCGGTTGCGCGGCCAGCAGCGGGGCGAGCTGGGCTTGCAGCTGCAGGTACTGCGCGGTGGAGTTGATGAAGCGCCGCTGCCCGTCGTTCGGCGCCTGGCCGCCAAAGCCTGCATGGCTGTACAGCACCGGCAGCAAGGTCAGGCCGATGCCGCTGTCGGCTGCGGCCGCGCTGATGCGTCGCGACAGCTCGGCGGGGTCGGCGTAGGGCTTGCCGGCCTGGTCGTGGTGCACGTAGTGGAACTCCGCCACCGAGGTATAACCGGCCTTGAGCATCTCGATGTACAGCTGGCGGGCGATGACCTGAAGCTGCTCTGGGCTGATCTGCCCGACCAGGCGGTACATCAGGTCTCGCCAGGTCCAGAAACTGTCGTTGGGGTTGCCGGCAACTTCCGCCAGGCCTGCCATGGCGCGCTGGAAGGCATGCGAGTGCAGGTTGGGCATGCCGGGCAGCAGCGGGCCGGCCAGGCGCTCGGCGCCTTCGGCCGAAGCGCCAGGCTCGATGCTGGCCACGCGGCCATCGCGGGCGACCTCGATACGCACATGGCTGGCCCAACCCGTAGGTAGCAGGGCGCGTTCGGCGAAGTAGGCTGACATCGGTGGAATCCTGTTATTGTTAACTTGTATATACATATACAGGCGTTTGCCTGCCGGGTAAACTGCGGCAAGCTACCGCTCATTTCATTTGCACAAGGATCCATCGCCGTGCCGACACCTCCTGTCTCCGTGCTGGTTGCCCAGATGGGCGAGGGCCCGGCGCCGCTCTACGCCCGGGTCAAACAGATGATCATCCAGCAGATCGACAACGGCAGCTGGCCACCGCATCACCGGGTACCCTCCGAGAGCGAGCTGGTCAACGAGCTGGGCTTCAGCCGCATGACCATCAACCGCGCCCTGCGTGAACTCACCGCCGAAGGCCTGCTGGTGCGCATGCAAGGGGTCGGCACCTTCGTGGCTGAGCCCAAGGGCCGTTCGGCGCTGTTCGAGGTCAACAACATTGCCGATGAAATTGCCGCGCGCGGGCACCAGCATAGCTGCCAGGTGATCACGCTTGCCGAAGAAGCGGCCGGCTCCGAACGGGCGCTGGCTCTGGACATGCGTGAAGGTCAGCGGGTGTTCCATTCGCTGATCGTGCATTTTGAGAACGGTGTGCCGGTGCAGATCGAGGACCGCTACGTTAACGCGGCCATTGCGCCCGATTACCTCAAGCAGGATTTCACCCGGCAGACGCCTTACGCCTACCTGTCCCAGGTGGCGCCGTTGACCGAAGGTGAGCATGTGGTCGAGGCGATCCTGGCCGAGCCGGAAGAATGCCGCCTGTTGCAGATCGAGCGGGGCGAGCCTTGCCTGCTGATTCGTCGTCGCACCTGGTCCGGCCGCCAGCCGGTGACCGCTGCACGGCTGATCCACCCCGGTTCCCGTCATCGCCTGGAAGGACGTTTCAGCAAATGAGTCAGCTGCAGTTGTTGCGTGCGCACGATTACCCGCGCATGCCGTGGAAGAACGGTGGCGGTTTCACCGAAGAGATCACCCGCGACAGTGGCGAGGGCCTGGACGGTTTTGGCTGGCGTCTGTCGATTGCCGATATCGAAGAGTCGGGCGGGTTTTCCACCTTTGCCGGCTACCAGCGGATCATCACCGTGCTGCAGGGCGACGGCATGCGCCTGCTGGTCGACGGCCAGGCCAGTCGGCCATTGCTGGCGTTCGATGCGTTTGCGTTCAGCGGCGAGAGCCAGGTCAGCTGCAAGTTGCTGGGCGGGGCGATCCGCGATTTCAACCTGATCTATGCACCGCAGCGATATCGGGCGCGGCTGCAGTGGCTGGATGGCACCAGCCGGGTGTACAGCTCGGCGTCGACGGTGTTGTTGTTTGCTGCCAGCAGCCTGGTCGAAGTCACTATTGCCGGGCGCGAGACGCAGCGGTTGGGGTTGTTCGACTGCTTGCGTCTGGAAGGCAATGATGAATTGCTGGGGTTGGAGGTTCAGGGGCGGTTCTGCCTGATCGAACTGGTTGAGTGCTGAGGGCCTGGCTGTAGGTTTTTGTCGCCTGTGAGATCGAGCGCCGCCAGATGTCCGCCTCGACACATTCTGCGCCTGTGAGATCGAGCGCCGCCCGCGCGGCGCTTCGCGGGTAAACCCGCTCCTACGTTTGTTTCAGGCCAGTCCATCCTGTGCCTGGCGCGCGCGACCGCCTTGTTGGTACGACGCGATATCGAGATAGGCACCAAGGCGTTCGCGCGCGAATCCCACAGGCATAATTGGCCCGAAACAAACGTAGGAGCGG
>Ga0209389_1000189_pt1 | contig 46457 bp, 46 predicted proteins | sample CowpearedBW_FD_187526 | JGI IMG/M metagenome (GOLD analysis project Ga0209389, IMG submission 187526) | Root nodule microbial communities of legume samples collected from California, USA - Cow pea red BW (SPAdes) (version 2) | ecosystem: Host-associated > Plants > Roots > Nodule | place: USA... | reverse complement strand
AAGCTGCGCAGCCCCGCCGAGCTGCGTAACCACTCTCGTCCAGTCCTCGTTCAGAAGCGATTCGTCTGCCATCCCGCCTTGGAATCACGTGTGATTCCAACACTCAAGAACAAACTTAACGCCTATGGTAGGGCCCCGGGGGCACGCGGGAGCGGCCGATCTCCTGGGGAGGGCGGCTTTTTTCCTGCCAACCTTGTGGAATTCAGGGCTTTTGCAGGCTTGTATCCCCATGATGGATTTGTTAGATCGGCGCCGCTGATCCGGCCGGCCTCAAAACCTCAAGCCGGCATCCCTAGCGCTCGTGGCGGAACTGGTAGACGCGCTGCCTTGAGGTGGCAGTGGGTAACACCGTGGGGGTTCGAGTCCCTCCGAGCGCACCAAGGGCATAAGCCTCTGTTTTACAAAAGATTTCGCGGCTTCTCTTCCCAGCCTATTGCTCCAGACCGCGAATAGAATCGCATTTGGGCGCATCCTCGCTTCTTGATCTTGCATATCTCGATCGCGTGTTGGTCCCTTTGCCTGGTCGTGTCTTCGGTGGACCAACTCCGCGCCGGGAAAATCACGATTTGCGCGTGAGGCAGTGGCCTCGCCAACCCTAGGCATCGGCCGGCTCTCGTCGCGGACAACTCACCGGAGCCGAACCCGCAACGTGCGGCTGTGATTTTGCGAACTGATGCGCGCAGAGCAACGCCATCACGGACTCCGCGGAGGGGGGCGCCGCGCCAACGAGTCGGCGGGATTCGCATCCTGACCCGAGCGCGGCGAACGGCACATGCGGCCTCGCAAGATCGCGTGGACTGTGCACGGCTGCTGCTCGATCGCGGCCCGGACGTTTGCACCCGCCACTATAGCGACAACGTCTATCCTCTGTTCGCCCAATGTGGTGACGCGTGCTCGGAAGGCGCGCCTCCGAAAAGCGCTAAAGCGCGCCGTTGCTGGACGATGAGCGGAGCGGTGCAGCCGGCGTGTGCGGCATCCTCTTCGCAGACGGTCGCATCAAAGCGCGCGCGATGATCAGTCTCGACCGATTGCAAGGCTGCTTCGCGGAGGAGATTGCGCCAATGCGTCTTTCAAGCCGGGATAAGTTGGCATCGTGATTTCTGTGCGGGCCGTAATCATCCGGTTTTGACACGGATTAACCTCATGTGGTGAAAGCTCGATACACTTCTCTCGGTTGCGACGACGAGTTTGCGACGCGACGAAATCCGATGTCGGCAAATGACAGCGGATTGACTGGCGCCTCAGACGCAGACTTCGCGGAAATGCTGGGCGAGCGGCGGCGATTGGTTTGCTTCGCCGAGGCAGGCGCAGCGACCAAAGCCTATTGGAGGTTCAGTCGTGGTCCGCTTGCATGTCGAACGCTTCATTCGTAGCCGAACCGTCCGGCGATCCCTGGCGCTCGGCATCATCGCTCTGAGCGGATGGGCCCTGCTGCCGTATGTGACCTACCGAATCGCTCCCTCCGCCTTCGTCAACGCCGAGCTCATGCGAGTGACTGCACCGATCGCGGGTCAGCTCTCGCCTGATCTTCCACGCAAAGGTGAATATTTCCGGCGCACCCGGGTGGTGTCGCTGGTCGAGGCGCGTTCGCCGGATCGTCGGCACCTCATGGACCTCGATCAGCAGCTTGCCGTGTCCACCAAACGCGCCGAGCTCGCACGTCGGCAACTTGAGGAAATCGCCGAGCTCGATCGCAAGCTCGGCGAGCGCAGTGAGGACTATCGTTTGGGGGCGATGGCGCGCCTCAGTCACGAGATCGGAGAAACGGAGGCTGAAAGAGGTGGCTGTCTCGCCGAGGCGCGGCAGCGGAACGATGTCGCGGGCCGGATGGAGAGGCTCGTTAAGCTCGGCATCAGCTCACAGATCCGTTCGGCCGAGGCCCAAGCGTCTCAGGAAGCAACTGCAACGCGGTGTCAGATGGCCGATGAGCGCCTGCAGCGCTTCAAGACCGAGTTGGCGGCGGCCGAGAGGGGCATTTATCTTCGCAGCGATGCCAATGACGTGCCTTATTCTCAGCAGCAGCGCGAGCGGCTTGTTCTCCGCCGCCAGGAGCTCGAGACGGACCTGCTGCAAAACAGCTCGCGTTCCGCGCAGCTGGCCGCTGAAATCGCAGAGGAGCGCGCTCGACTTGATCGCCTTCAACACTACGATCTATCGTTGCCCGCAGCCCATGTGGTCTGGTCGGTCGCGGCCAGTCCAGGCTCGATGGTCACGGAAGGGCAATCGGTCTTTGATTTTGCAGATTGCGAGCGCCGCTTCATCGTCGTTGAACTGCCCGAGCGCGATTTCGAGAAGATCAAGGCCGGAGATGCGGCGGCTGTCCGCCTGATCGGGAGTCGGGATTGGAAGACCGGCCAGGTCCGGCAAGTTCGCGGCTCGGCGGCATACGCCGATGATCGACTGCTCGCGGCTCGTGTGCAGCGGCCGGATCCCGGCAATATTACCGTCGAGATCTCGTTGCCGCCCAACGAGACGGCGGCCGACCACAACGGCTCCTGCGATATCGGACGATTGGCCGAAGTTCGCTTCGAGCGCAGAGCCGATGGCCTGCTTCACTTGGTCAGCTCGAAGCTGAAATGGCTGACTGCTCGGCTGGACCTCGCCCAATCATCCCTGTGAGCGAGAACTGCCGTGCAGGCCATGATTCTGCCTCTCTCTCAGCTGTTCGCGCCAATGCTGGGCGTCTTTGCGGCGATGTACCTGTTGGCGCCGACCTTTGCGGTCGCGCGCCCATCGGCGCGTATAGCGGTCTTCATCGCGGTATGGCTCGTCGTTGCCCGCTATCTCGAATGGCGTGTCTTCACAACGGTGCTGCCGGCAAGCGGGAGCTGGTATCAGGTCGGCTGGATCTGGTTCTGTCTCTTCGTTGAGCTCTTGACCTTCACGGATCAGTTTATTCTCTACCTGACCTTCCTACGCAGGACCGATCGACGCAGCGAGGCAGATCAGCACGAACGCCGGCTTCGCGGCCTGCTGCAGGATGAACTGCCCTCGGTCGACGTCTTCATTCCCACCTATGACGAGCCGCTCGATGTGTTGGAAAAGACCATCACGGGCGCACTATGTCTGGACTATCCCAACTTCCAGGTCTGGGTCCTGGATGACGGTCGCAGGCCCTGGCTCAAGGAACTCTGCGAACGCAAGGGGGCCGGTTATCTCACTCGTTCCGACAATTTGAATGCGAAGGCCGGTAATATCAATCATGCGCTGACGATGACGCATGGCGATTTCTTTGCGATCTTTGACGCGGACTTCGTGCCGCAGCGCAATTTCCTGATGCGCACAATGGGCTTCTTCGCCGATCCAAAGATCGCAATCGTTCAGATCCCGCACGCCTTCTACAACGAGGACCCGATGCAGGCGAATCTCGGTCTGCACCGGCGACTGCCGGACGAACAACGATTCTTCTTCGATTGCATCATGCCTGCGCGCGACGGCTGGGATGGTGCCTTCTGTTGTGGGTCCAACTCCGTCACCCGTCGTGCAGCCCTCCGTACGGTCGGCGATTGCTTGCCGACCCAGTCCATCACCGAAGACATCCTGCTGACGCTGGTCCTGCTGCGCAAAGGGTACGTCACCCGTTACTCTTTGCGAACCGCTGGCAATTGGCCTTGCGCCGGAAAGCCTTGGCGCGTTTTTCGTGCAACGGCAACGCTGGGCGCGCGGCGCGATCCAGACCCTGTATCTCGCCGCCGGGCCGCTCGGCCCCGGACTGAGCCTGATGCATCGGCTCCTCTTCTTTCCGACTCATTGGCTCTCACTGGGCTTGCGGGCGCTCATGGTCGTGGTGGTTCCGATCGTCTTCATGTGGACTGGCCTTGCGCCTGTCGTCGACGTCACCCCTGAATCGGTCTTCTATTACTTGTTTCCCGCGATCCTGGCGCTCAACGGCGGTATTTCCTGGTTCGCGCCCCACGCGCACTTTCCGCTCGCTGCTCAGGTGTCGGCGACTATCCAGAGTTTCAAGATTCTGCCGACGGTACTCGGGACACTCGTCAAGCCGAAAGGGCATGCATTCAGGGTGACGCCGAAGGGAGCCGCCGCGCGCCGCACGACCTATGCTGCAGATATCTTCTGGCTATCGGCGGCCCTGATGGCGTTGACGGTTGTCGGCCTCGTTCTGAACACCATCCCGGAATGGCGGATCATCGATCATCCTGCCGCTTTACCGATGGTCGCCTTCTGGTCCGTCGTGAACATCGTCGTGCTCTTCTTCGTCTGCATGACCTCGCTACAGGCGCGGATGGGGCGTTCCGAGGAGCGCTTCGAAGTCGACGAACCGGTCGTGATCCATACCGTCGCTGGCGAGCTGCTTTCCGGGCGCATCAGCAACATCTCCCTTTCCGGCGCGGGCGTCTTGCTCGATTCCGGTCTCGAGTGCCCGCGCAACGGAGAACCGCTGCGCGTACACATCATGCAGGTGGGCTGGATCGAGGCGACGAGCGTGCAGCAACGAGATCACTTCGTCGGACTGCAGTTCAGGTTGCCACAGTCACTTGAACGAGACCTGTTGATTCGCAAGCTCTTCACCGTTGGCCGCCTGAAAGAGACCAGCGTTGTTGCTTGGTCGGTGAACAGGACGATGCTCAAGAGCATCTGGTCAATGGCCGCGCCGTTGCCCCGGATTGAGACAAGTGGCGCAGCGTCTTCGTCGGCTGAGCGTCTGCCGGCCGAGAACCTTGTCATCCGGCCTCAACCGCGGATCGGCGATCTGGCACATCTCGCTGGAGTTCGAAACCTGCATCCGACAGGTTTCACCAGAACCTGGCATTAGCCGGTCGGCGGCGATGCGGTCACCCGCCTTCTACGTTCTGCCACAAACCTCAACCGAAAATGGGCAAACCCGTCATAGCCCGACTCGTCTTGGGTTTCAGGAGTGGAGGGAATATCTCTTGGCCGATCACCGCCGCGATTTTCGCCAAGGGCGTCTGACGTTCTGGGCATCCGTATTTGTGGCGGTCGCCTGCGCGGCGATTGTCGCACTCAGTGGCTGGCGGGAGTGGTCCTCGCGACAGGCGACGCTAAAGAACTCCGAAACGGACATGGCCAATCTGGCCCGATCGCTGACGCAACACGCGGACGACACCTTCGAGCTCACGGACACCGTTCTCAATGTTCTGGTTGGCCAGCTCGAACTCGAGGGAACCGGTCCTGCGGCAATTGCCAAGATTCAGGCCTTTCTTTCCCGGCGCAAGGCAGCGAATCGAATTCGGGCGGTGTTCATCTATGACGAGACCGGACGCTGGCTCGCAACCAGCGAGCCTCTGGACTTCGCCGGTCTCAACAACAGCGATAGGGAGTATTTCCAGCATCATCGCGCCGTGGGTGACGGGAGAACCTTCATTGGACGTCCGGTGAAGAGCCGATCGGGCGGGCAATGGATCATCACCGCGTCAAGGCGCTTCAATCACCCCGACGGCAGTTTTGCGGGGGTTGCCCTTACGACGATCGACGTTGACTTTTTTCTGCAGTTTTATGCCGGATTCGACGTCGGCGCGAATGGTTCGATCGCGCTGGCTGCTGCTGATGGCATTGTGCTCGCACGCAGCCCCGACAACGGGTACACGGGCCGCGATCTGTCTGGTGCACCGCTGTTCAGGAACCTCCACGAGCGGCCGGCTGCGGGCGCCTACTACTTCACGTCGCCTCTCGACGGGGTTCGGCGCCTGAGCTTTTATCAACGGAGCACCCGCTACCCTGTTCTCGTGGTTGCCACGGAATCCGAAGAGGACGTCTTGGCTCCCTGGCGCAGATCCGCTCTGGGGCGCATGGCTGCAGTCCTGGGACTGACAGGAGGGCTGGCGGTTGCAGGGCTCCTGCTGGTGCATCAATTGCACCAGCGGCAAAAGATGGCCGCAGCCCTGGTCGCCAAGGAGGCAGATTTTCGCCTCCTTGCAGAGGAGTCGGGTGATATGGTGATGCGCATCGCGATCGACAGGCGGATCCTCTATGCGTCGCCATCCAGCGCTCGGGTTCTTGGCTGGGCTCCGAATGAGTTGGTGAACACGTCAATTCTCGCCGGGATCAATTCCGCGGACTTGGCACGTGTTGAGCAAACGATCTCCGCGCTGATGAAGGGCGAAGCCGAAGAGGCGAGAATTGCATATCGCACCCGTCATCGCGAGAGAAGTGAGGTCTGGATCGAAACTGCGCTGCGCGTCACCAGGAATCAGCAGAGTGCAGACATCGACGGCGTAGTAGCGATCTCGCGCGACATGACCGAGCACAAGGACCTGGAGGATAAGCTGTCGGCTCTCGCGACTTCGGATGGCCTGACGGCGTTGGCAAATCGCAGGCACTTCGACGAGCGGCTGACGGCGGAATGGGATCGGGCCAGGCGCGACGGAACGCCTTTATCGCTATTGCTGATCGACGTCGATCATTTCAAGAGCTTCAACGATCAGTACGGCCATCAAGCCGGCGACGCGTGTCTTCGCTCGATCGCCAGAGTCCTGGGCGAGTACGCCAGACGCCCGGCAGACCTGGCGGCGCGTTATGGTGGCGAGGAATTCGCCTTGCTGTTACCGAACACCGATGCAGGCGGTTGCCAGCAGGTCGGCGAGCAAATTCGGCAAGCGATCCACGAACTCGGCATCCTCCACGCGCTCAACCCGCCGTCCAAGCAAGTCACTGTGAGCATTGGCGGCGCAACACATGTGGCGCTGACCGACAGGGCGGATTGCGCGTCATTAATAGCGGCTGCGGATAAGGCGCTTTACGCCGCCAAGGAGAGCGGGCGCAACGGCCTTGTGATGTCAGGGCAAATCATCGCGTGGCCCGGCTCGATACGGGCTTGAATGGCAACTCAGCCCAATTCTCCTGGTCCAGGCCTTTCCAGCGGACGACTGACTACTACTCCGGATTTATAGGTAGACGCTGCTGCGGCTCGCGTGGGAGCTGGTCCAAGGTCACGCTCAATATACTTTGCTTTCCGGCGCGAACCATCGCGAGCTGAGCTGAGGAGCCGGGTGCCATAGCGTGGATCTTCTTTGTCAATTCGGAGGCGCTCCTGACCGCATCTCCTTCTACCTTCGTGATGACGTCGCCGCTTCGCAAGCCGGCCTTCGCCGCGGAACCATTGGTTTGAACGTTTGTCACGATCGCACCGTGAAGATCGTCGGCACCGAGGCTGTCGGAGATCTCGGGGGTCACTGATTGGACTTCGACCCCTATCGACCCGCGTGTTACGGTACCCTTCTCCTTCAGTTGGGGTATCACGGTCCTGACCGTTTCGGCTGGGATGGCAAATGCAACGCCCGCCCAGCCACCCGATAGAGAAAGGATCATACTGTTCACGCCAATGACATCGCCGTTGGTGTCGAGAGTTGGCCCGCCCGAATCGCCGCTGTTGATCGGTGCGTCAATCTGAAGGAAGCCGTCGGTCGGACCATTCTCGATTTCGCGTTCGCGGGCCGAGACGATGCCCGCCGTGACTGTTCCACCAAGCCCGAATGGATTGCCCGCGGTGAGCACCCAGTCACCGACGCGTGGTGATTGTTCCGCCACCTTCACGTAGCCAAAGTCGGTGCGGCCGTCGACCTTGATGAGGGCCAGATCACTGAGCGGGTCCCTCCCGATCACCTTTGCCGAGTAGGTTTTCTTGTCGGTCGTGCGGATCTCGGCAGTACCGTTGTCCTTGACGACATGGCTGTTGGTCACGGCGTAGCCGTCCGGAGAGATGAAGAAGCCCGATCCGATTGCAATCGTTTCGCGTACGTTCGGGTCTTTTTCGGAGGGTTTCGAGGCCTGCGCGTCGGGGGTATCTTCATCTGGCATATCGCTGAACGGCAGATCTGGCACAATTTGCTCAGGTTCGGCAGATTTCGAGATGACACCAATGACCGCCGGCTGAACTCTCTCAGCGATCTCAGCGAAAGTATTGGGCGCTCCATCCGACTTCGGCTCGGCAGGCGCGGTACTAACCGTCATGCGACCATGCTGATCGCAGATGTTCGAAGGTGGGCGTGAATCAGTTTTCGTAACGCCAAGTCCATTTTCATAGCTCTTCCGTTGTCTGGCTCTCTGCTTCGATCGCCGGCTGTCGTGTCTTGCAAAGCTGCGGTCTCAAGGAGATGGTGCGCCTTGGCTCGCCGAAATCGCTTACTGAGTACATTGCGGCTGCGGCAGCTTGTTAGTTGCTCCGCATGTGGCGACGTTCCTTCTTGGTCGCCTCTGAAATGCGTTGCAGGGCATCCTGGCCTCGGAACGACCGAGATCGGTAAGCGCCACCTTCCGCCCAACGACAAGCTGAGCCAAAGGTTTCTTCTATCGTCCGCGAACAGTCTGTTCCTGGTTGGACCGGGCGGAGCCCACGCGCCGCCAGGAAAGTTCACGCCGAACTCCGCCATCTGCATTTGCCGACCGTGAAGGCCCAGCAGAGCCGCCCCCTCCGCCCAAGGACCCCTATCCGGCGGAGAAGGCGAGGGGCGGAGAGATCATTCTTCGCACGCCAGCGAAAAGAGCAATCTTCCTGGCGGGGCTCATCGGCGTCGTGATTCTGGCGATACTCTCTCTCGTACTGGCCCGGTAGGTGGTAAGCGCTTGATCGAGCCCGCATTCCGCATTCGGCGACGCTCGCGTCGGAGATGCGCCAACTAAGCGCTTCCTGTGGCCTTCGAGCGGCGCAGGAGCTCAGTGACTTCCTGATCCGAGGTTTGGCCGAAATCCCTGTAATGCATGCCCACCGCAAAGAACGGATCGGGGCTGACGAGACAGATGATCTCGTCCACCTCCGCACTGAGATCGGCAAGCGAGTCGCGGGGAGCCAGCGGCACTGCAAGTACGAGATGGCCGGGCTTCGACCTTGCCAGCGCCCTGAGCGCGGCTTTCACCGTTCCGCCCGTCGCGATCCCGTCGTCGACCACGATCGTGGTGCGCCCGGCAATCTCCGGCGGCGGTTCGCCGTCGCGATAAAGCTGCCGGCGGCGTTCGATTTCGGCGAGCTGGCGGGCGGTCTCGGCCTCTAAGTAGGCCGTGCTCGGCTGGATCTCGCGCAGGATCTCCTCATTGAGCACGACCTGCGGATGAGCGCCATCGACGACCGCGCCGAGCCCGAGTTCCTCGTGTCCCGGCGCCCCGATCTTGCGCACCAGCACGACGTCCAGTTGGGCGTGCAGCGCTCGCGCAATCTCGAACGCGACGGGCACGCCACCGCGCGGCAGGGCAAGCACGATCGCGCCGCTGTCTCTGAACTTCGTCAGCGCCGAGGCCAGCCGGCGCCCGGCGTCTCGCCGGTCGGCAAAAACCAAATGATCATCCGTTACGGCGTCCGAGCGCCGCGAAGGCAGAAACCGGCGGAACCAGCGGATGGCGTGTTGCGTCACCTGTTCGAGCGCACCAGGCTCTTCGAACAGGTGCGTCGCCTCCGGCACGATCACGAGGTCCTTTGCGCAGGACAGCTCCGCAAAGGCCGAACGGTTGAGCGGGATCACCGGCAGATCGGCGCCGCCGACGATCAACAGGGTCGGCGCGGTGACGGCGTGCAGCGCCTCGCCAGCCAGGTCCGGGCGGCCGCCGCGCGAAACCACCGCCGCGACGTCCGGTCGGCCGGCAGCCGCGACCAGCGCAGCCGCAGCACCCGTGCTCGCGCCGAAATAGCCGATCGGAAGCGCTGCGAGCTCGGGCCTGTCGCGGGTCCAGTCCGCGGCCTCCGTGAGTCGCGATGCCAATAGCGGGATGTCGAACACGTTGCCTCGATCGCGCTCCTCCTCCGGGCTGAGCAGATCGAGCAGCAGCGTGGCGAAGCCCGCTTCACGCAGCGCCGCAGCGACCTGGTTGTTGCGCGGACTGAGGCGGCCACTGCCGCTGCCGTGGGCAAAAATCACGATGGCGATCGCGCCTTGCGGCAGGCCCAAAATGCCGGCGAGACGGTGCGGACCGACAACCACTTCGCCGAGCTCGTCGCGCGCGCTTGCCATGATCAAAACCCGAAGGGATACGTTTCTGCGGCGCCCGATGCAGCCCGTGTCGCAAGCGCCGTCACTGCATTGGTTTCCTCGAACCAGACGAAGGCATCGAACTGATCGGGTAGCACCGCCTCGAAATAGTGGCTGAGGCGCTCCGTCTCGGGCCGGTAGACGACGCCGATGGCGCGCTCGAGCCTGGGGCCGGTCAGTCGGTCGCGCAGCTCGCCCCGGCCGGGGGGCCGAAAGTCGGTCAGCGAACGCGCCAGACCCGTGCGGTGGAACAGGTACTCATAGCTGTCTTCGCGCGCGGGCCGAACCGACTTGATCTCCATCTCGCCGCCCCAATCGGTCGCCGCAGCCACCGTACCGCGATCGGTGCCGAAGCCGATCAGCGCGGCCTCGTCGCCATAGGTGTTGCGCGCGAGCTCGCCGATGTTGAATTCGCCGGCCCAGCCCATCGAAGTTGCCGCGGCGTTGCCGATGTGCGAGTTGTGAGCCCAGACTACGGCCTTGGCCTGCGGCCCCCGTTGCTGCATCAGATATTGCAGCGTGTCGAACATATGACGGTCGCGCAGGTTCCATGACTCGGTAGAACCGCGATACATGATGCGATAGTACTGCTCGGCCGCGCGCACGATCCGCGCATTCTGTGCGGCGTTGAAGAACGCCTCGCCATCGCGTTCGGCATAGGAGAGGCGCTGCGCCAATAGCTCGCGCAATTGCGCGACCACCTCGTCCTCACATGTGTCTCGTCCGAACATGACGGCATGACCGTACCCGGCGGGGTCGGCCTGCCAAGGCGTGAGGCAGGAATAGCGTTCGCGCGCCGCGCGGGCGCGCTCCGGGTCGACGCGCTCGAGATAGGCGATGACGGCGGCAATGGAGCTCCTCAGGCTGTAGACGTCGAGTCCCCGGAACTGGACCTTCCGCTCCGCGCGGCAGGCATCGTTGTGGATGCGCAGGTAGTCCACGAACTGCTTCACCTCGATGTTGCGCCACATCCAGCTCGGAAAGCGTTCGAATGGCCGCTCCAGCGGCTGTTCGGACGGCAGTTGCCGCACGAGATGATCGATCGTCGCGGCATCCGGCCAATCGGCCTCGACCGCGACGATGTTGAAACCGTGATGCTCGATCAACTGCCGGGTGATGCTGGCACGTGCGCGATAGAACTCGGATGTGCCGTGCGTAGATTCGCCGAGCATTACGATTTTGGCTTCGCCGAACCGGTCGAAGAACGAGGTGAAGTCGTCCCGTTCGGCGGCCGGCAGATGCTCGCCCGCCTCGCGCAGGAGATCGATCAACTCGCGATTGGTCCTTTCGCGAACCTGCACGGCAGCCGGTGAAAGGGACATGCCAGGTTCCCCTGGATGGTTGTGCGCGCTTCTCCGGGATGCGCGCGCGCACACGAGCTTCAGGGATCATCCCAAGCGCGCGCTGCGCAGGAAGCGCCGATCAGCGCTACTCCCGAACCAACTCGAGCGCCGGTCCGACGTTCCTCGCCCGGTGAATGTCGCGTAGCGACCCCGATCCCTGATGGAGCCATGCCGGAGCTCCAAGCGGCGGGCTGGGATGAGAGGGGTGATCACCAGGCTGCCGTCATCGCGCTCAATGTGGTCGATCGTGGCCGGTTTCGAGAAGTGGCGGAGACTCCGCGATCGCGATCCGGTCCGTCATGAGGCCGTTAGACCAAGGAGGAGATCGAGGAGATGCCGAGCCCGGACCTGAACGGCGTCGCAATCCGGCTCGACGCGGCGCGGTCAGGGCCGCTGTGCGGCGGTGAGCGAAGACACCCGCGTTGGATGGCTGAAGATCTCGAACTCGTTTCCCCGCGCGATACCGACAAGCGTGATGCCACTGGCCTCGGCCGTTCGGACTGCAAGCGCGGTTGGCGCTGACATGCCGACGACGATTCCGGCGCCGATAGCTGCCGTTTTTTGCACCATCTCGACGGATATCCGGCTGGTGAGGATCACGGCGCCCGTGCATCCGGACCTCCCTTCCACGGCCAGAGCGCCCGCAAGTTTGTCGAGCGCGTTGTGGCGGCCCACATCCTCGCGGACCAGCATGGCTCCTCTGTCCGGCTCGAAAAAACCCGCGGCATGGGTAGCATGAGTCCTGTGATTGAGGACTTGCGACTCGGTGAGGGCCGCGATCGCAGTGCCGATCTGTTCGGAGGTGAGGCACACCCAGTGCTCGACGGGCTGAGCGATCCGGCCCGCTTCCCGCAGGCTGTCGATGCCGCACAGCCCGCACCCGGTTGGGCCGACGAGCCGCCGCCGTCGTTCCTTCAGCCGGCGCCCCGCGTCCGATCGCAGCCACAGACGCAGCTCGATTCCGTCGGGACCGGAAACGACACTGAGTTCCGCGATCTCGCCGATGTCGCGAATGATCCCTTCGGTCAGACTGAACCCCTGGGCCAGGTCGGTCAGGTCGGTGGGAGTGGCCATCAGGACCGCGACGGTCGTGCCATCGTAGACGAGTGCCACCGGACATTCCTCTGCCACGATACGCGCATCATGCATGCCACTCGACGTGAGCCGCTGCATTGTGACCGAGGCCCTGGGTGTCGATGCGCGATCGCGTGCGCCAGATTGAGAGCCGTGCATGGATACTCGTCCTGCGTCGGGTCATGACGCGCGAGCCCGCGCAAGGTTCCCGGCGCTTAGGAACCTGCAATGGTGTCTCGGGTTTGAGTGCGGGGCCTGCAATCGAAGGAAGCATCATGCGACAGAAGGCGAAGGTCGAGAAGTATGATGCTCCGGCCGGCGGATGGGGCTCGCTTAACGCCCTTGCCCATGTTCTCACGCAGGAAGAGGTTGCGATCCTCGGCAGCGAGATACTGCTCAAGCAGAACAAGCCCGATGGATACATGTGCGTCAGCTGCTCCTGGGCCAAACCGGCCAAGCCGCGTCCGTTCGAGTTCTGCGAGAACGGCGCCAAGGCGACTGCCTGGGAGATCACACGGAAGACAGTGACTCCGGAGTTCTTTGCGCAGCATACGCTGACCGAGCTGCGAACCTGGTCCGATCACCAGCTGGAGGAGCAGGGGCGCCTGACGATGCCGATGCGTTACGACCGGGCCAGCGACAAATACCTGCCGGTCGATTGGGACGAGGCTTTCCGGCACATCGGCACTGAGCTGAACCGGCTCGATCCGCGCTCGGTCGTGATGTACACGTCCGGCCGCGCCTCGCTCGAAGCGAGCTACATGTATCAATTGTTCGGTCGCATGTACGGCACCAACAATTTCCCCGACAGTTCGAACATGTGCCACGAGAGCACGTCGGTGGCACTGCCGGAGGTGATCGGAGTTCCGGTCGGCACCGTGCTGCTGCAGGACTTCGAGGCCACCGATTGCATCTTTTTCTTCGGACACAATACCACCACCAACGCGCCGCGCATGCTGCATCCGCTGCAGGAGGCGGCGCAACGGGGTGTCCCGATCGTGACCTTCAATCCGCTCCGAGAGCGCGGCCTGGAGCGCTTCGTCAATCCGCAAAATCCCGTTCAGATGATCGCGGGTGGCACGCGCATCAGCTCGCAATATTATCAGGTGCGGGTCGGCGGTGACGCCGCCGCCATCACCGGGATCTGCAAATGGGTGATCGAGGCGGACGACCTCGCCCGGGCCAATGGGAGTCCGCGCATCGTCGATGCTGCGTTCATTGACCAGAACACGTCCGGCTTCGAGGAATTCGCTGCGTTCTGCCGCACCCAGGGCTGGGAAGAGATCGAGCGGGCCTCGGGACTCTCCCGGATGGCCTTGCGCGAGGCCGCGAACACTTACATGGCTGCCAACGCCGTGATCGCCAATTACGGCATGGGCATCACCCAGCACAAGCACGGGGTCGAGACGACCAAGATGATCGTCAACCTGTTGCTGCTCCGCGGCAATATCGGCAAACCTGGTGCTGGGATCTCGCCGATCCGAGGCCACTCCAATGTCCAGGGCCAGCGCACCGTCGGTATCTCCGAGAAGACCAAACTTGTGCCGCTCGACAAGCTAGCAGAGCTCTACGGGTTCGAGCCGCCGCGATGGGACGGCCTGTCCACCGTCGACTCTTGCGAGGGCATTCTGAAGGGCAGAGTGCGCGGCTTTGTCAGCCTTGGCGGCAATTTCCTGCGTGCCGTGCCCGAGCGATCGTTGATGGAGCCCGCGTGGTCCGACCTGCGCCTGTCGGTGCAGATCGCGACCAAGCTCAATCGCACCCATATTGTGCCCGGCGAGATCACTTATCTCCTGCCGTGTCTCGGCCGGATCGAGATCGACAGGCAGGCAAGTGGTCCGCAGGCCGTGTCGATGGAGGATTCCACCGCCTGTATTCACGGATCGCGTGGCCAGCGCAGGCCGGTGGCCGAACAGCTCCTGTCGGAGCCGGCTGTCATCGCATCGCTCGCAAAGGCGACATTGAAGCCCAATCCCAAGATCGATTGGGACGCCTGGACCGCCGATTACTCGCGCGTTCGCGATGCCATCGAGCGCACGTATCCTGACCAGTTCAAGGACTTCAACACGCGCATGTTCGAGCCTGGCGGCTTTCCGCGGCCGCTGGCGGCTCGCGAGCGGAAGTGGAAGACCCCGAGCAGCAAGGCGAACTTCACCGTTCCGAAGTCGGCCTTCGCGCCGCCGCGCGAAAGCGACGGCATCTATGAGTTGATGACGATGCGCGCCGACGGACAGTTCAACACGACGATCTATACGGAAGACGATCGCTTTCGCGGCATCAAGGGCAGCCGCTATGTCGTGTTCATGAATCCCGCCGACATGGAAGGCGACGGGCTGAAATCCGGAGATACCGTCACGCTGGTGACGGAGGCGGACGACGGGGTCGCGCGCAGCTTGAGCGAGCTCCAGGTCGTCCCCTACGGCATTCCGCGCAGGAGCATTGCGGCTTATTACCCCGAGTGCAACGTGCTCGTTCCGCTCTGGCACTACGCGGAAGGCAGCAAGGTCCCCGCCGCCAAGTCCATCCCGGTACGCCTGTTCAAGGATGTTCCGCCCGAGATCATCGATGCCGGAGAGGCCTCGATTTCGTCGTTGTGAATGGTGGATGAAGCCGCATGTTCAGGGGGCGAGCACGATGAGGGACGGGACGTCGGATGTTGCCGACATCAGCGATGCCGTTCACTTGTGCATCGACATGCAGAACATTTTCGCTCCCGGCGGCCTTTGGGCGACGCCCTGGATGGAGCGCGTCCTGCCGACGATCGTCTCGGTCGTTTCGCGCCGTCCGGCGAGAACGATCTTCACCCGCTTCATCACGCCGCAGGATCCAGAGGATCGCCCGGGGCAGTGGCGGAGCTATTTTCACCGCTGGCACCAAGCGACCCGCAGGCATCTGCCGCCATCCGCTCTCGAGCTCGTGCCGGCCTTGAACCGGTTCGTGCCGCCGGCTGCCGTCATCGATAAGCCGGCCTATTCAGCGTTCAGCAACCCCGGTCTGGCGAGCCTGCTGGTCGAAAAGAACGTCGGTACCGTCGTGATTTCTGGCGCAGAGACGGACGTCTGCGTGCTCTCGACGGTCCTGAGCGCCGTCGATCTCGGCTTCAGGGTCGTCATCGTGGAGGATGCGCTGTGCAGCTCGTCCGATGTCGGGCACGATGCGCTCATGACGATGTATCGCACCCGCTTCCACGGCCAGGTCGATCTGGTGACGGCGGAAGAGCTGGCCGAGTTCTGGCGGGAGTAGGTGCGCGAGCTGCAGTCTCCAAGGCGAGTAGTGCGCCTCGGCGCCTCTCGAGGTGCAGGGCTATAGCGTTTGAGAGTGCTTCTGCGGCCATCTTCGAGACGCCCGCATTATGCGGGCTCCCGACGCGGATTAGCCTCATCCCGTGAGGAGGCGCATAAGCGCCGTCTCGAAGGACGAGGCGTGCGCGCAGGCCGCCGCAACTAGTCATGTGCGATAGCCCTGCCTGAGGTCGGTCAAGCGACCGCGACGTCGGCCGTCGCCGACCTCGCGTATGGCGGCCGCGCATCGTCCGCGCCGGATCGAATGCTCAGATAGGCCGGGTCGAAGCCGGCGAGCCGGACCAGGCCCGGCCAGTCAGTGATCGTCAATGTCTTGCCCTGCCATTGCAGCAGATTGCAGCGGCGCAGCTCCTGGATGGTGCGGTTGGCATGCACCGGGGAGATGCTACAGGCGGCGGCAAGGTCGGACTGGGTGAAGGGCGAGGACAACCTGAAATCCTTGGCGAGCCCGACGATTTGCAGCCGGACGGTGATCTCGCAGAGCAGATGTGCCACGCGCGTCAATGCGTCCCGGCTGCCGAGATTCACCGTCCAATTGCGCTGGATGGTGTGGTCGGCAAGCAGCATCAGCAGCATCGCATGTGACATAGCCGGCGAACGCGCCGCGACTTCGCGGAAGAAGCGGTGCGGCACAAGCGCGACGATCGCGGGGCCGAGCGCGACCAGATTGCCGTCGATGCGCGGACGATAGAGGGTGTGCAGGTTGGCGATGTCGCCGGGAACGCAGAGCGCGGTGATCTGACCGTCTGCGCTTTCGTGATTCTGCCAGGACAGATAGCCCTGGAGCAGCAGGCAACATTGTCCAGCCTCGTCCCCGTGCCGCAGGACGGTCTGATGCGCACCGAAATGCGCAATGCTGCTCGGCATGTCCGCAAGCAGATCGAGATCGTCGGGAGGCAATTCGGCGAGGCTCGTCAGGCGATCGGCGAGTTTCGAGAATGCAAATCCTGCCTGCATGTGATGTCCGATGGCCGACCGCCCCAGTCCCCGACTTTGACTGAGAAGGACGGTAAGAGGCATTAACCTTTGATACGTTTACTCCGGCGCGCCGGCCAATACAGCGAAGCGCCCGGATATCGACGTGCCGTATCGTTCATTGTTCCTATTGATCTGAGTGCCGCGGCGTCTGTCGAGCAGGAACAGGCGCGGTTCGTCTCCGTTACTGGACGGTGGTCAGGTGGAGGAAACTGAAAGCGAATGCGCGGGCGCTTCTGGCTGGTGTCGGCAATCCTCATCGTGTGCGCAGCCGCTGTGGGGGTATGGTTCATCACCGCGCCGGAGCGCTTCGGCTCGGACGGGGTGGGCGCCGTATCCGACTCGGGTGGCGACGTCGAGCATGGCAAGCTCGTCTTTGCGGCCGGCGATTGCGCCTCCTGCCATGCATCGCCGGGCCAGTCCGATCGTTTGCACCTTGGTGGTGGACTTGCTCTGGCGTCCCCTTATGGAACTTTTCGTGCGCCCAACATTTCGATGGACCGGATCGACGGTATCGGAGACTGGACCGCCAACGACCTTGCCAATGCGCTACTGCGCGGCGTGTCTCCGGACGGAAGCCACTATTATCCGGTCTTTCCCTATGCAAGCTTCACGCATATGCGTCCTGATGACGTGCGGGACTTGATGGCCTATTTGCGCACGCTGCCTGCGGTGAAGGGGCGTCCGCCGGACCATGAGCTCAATCCGCTATTCGGCATTCGCCGTTTCGTCGGATTCTGGAAGATGCTGTACTTCAAGCCGGGCCCGATTGCGCCGGATCCGGCGCAGGACGAAAGATGGAATCGTGGCCGCTATCTGAGCGAGGCGCTGGCCCATTGCGCCGAGTGCCACTCCTCCCGCGACATGTTCGGCGGCATCACGGCGAGTACTCGCTATGCTGGCGGACCGGACCCCGTCGGTACCGGCTTCTATCCCAACATCACGGCCGCGCGCCTCCGCGACTGGTCGGAAGCGCAATTGGCGGCGATGCTGAAGACGGGGATCACGCCGAATCACGGCCGGGTCGGTTCGTCCATGGCCGGAGTCGTGACCAACATGGCGATGCTGCCCGAAAGCGATCGTGAGGCGATTGCCACCTTCGTGAAATCATTGCCGGCACGGCCGACGCCCAATCCCTGAACATCTCATTGCGCATAGAGGTAGGCCGCGACGTCACGCGCTTCGGCCTCACTGATGCCGGTCGCGGGCATTGCCGTGCGGGGCGAGAAGGCTTGTGGTGTCACGATCCACTGGACCAGATTGTCCGGCGTGTTGGTCGCAACACCGGCGATGTAGACGCGCGTCCTGAGATCGGCGAGCGAAGCACCGACTTTGCCGTCGCCGCCGGGAATGCCTGGAATGGTGTGGCACCCCACGCAGCCATAGCGGCGGATCATCGCCGGTGCGCGGGTCGGATCACCCCCCGTCATGGCGCGGGCGATGCTTTCATTTCGCTGACGGTCGTTGCGCGCGAAGCCGACCGCGACCGCCGCGGCGAGGAGAAGGCTCGCCACTCCGATCGCCAGCGCCGCCCAACTAGAGAGCGTGAAGCGCATCGGCTCGCTCCCTACCGGACCGGCAAATCCAGAGCGCGATCAGCGCGAGCGCCGAGCCGGCATAGATCGTTCCCGCCGGCACCCACATGATGATGCCAGCCAGTTGCTGGTCCTCGAGCGGCGTCAAGCCCCAGGCCGCTGCGGCATCGGCTTGCTGCCGGTACAGGAGGTGCGGGGCAAGTGCCATCAGCGCACCGAGAATGCTCGTGTGCAGCATGGTGACGAAGACGTGCCAGGCAGCGCTGCCGATTTGGCTGCGCCGGAACACCGACCACCAGAACAGGATCGCGGTCAGAAAGAAGCTCAGATGCTGCACTCGGTGCAGGAGGATGTTCTCGACCGCGGCATCGAACAGCGCCGGTGCGTGCCAGGTCCAGATCGCGATCCCATGCAACAGCGTGGCGTTGCGGCCAGCGCTCAGCAGGCTCCACAGCCGCGTGATGTAGGGATGCCGCATCGCCCAGCCGATCGCGAGCCGCGTGCGCTGCGGCAGGGACCAAAGCAACGGTCCGACTGGCCTTGCGAGCACTAGCAGCGGTGCCGCCACGGCCATCAGGATTTCGTGCTCGATCATGTGGAACGAGAGGAGGCGTTCTCCGAGCCAATGCAGCGGCGACACCAGCGCGGCAGCCAGCGTCAGCCAGCCGGCGCCGCAGATGATATCCTGCGCGATGCGTTGGCGGCCTTTCCGTGCCAGCACAAGCCTGCCGATGCCGTACATCAGGCCGAAAAGCGTGAGCGGTACGATGATCCAAGGATCGAACGTCCAGCCTGGTGCCGCAGCCTGCGGCGCCGACCCATGCGCGTAGATCGAATGCGGCATCGACCAAGCGATTGCGGCGAAGGTTATTTTTCGCATCCCGTCAACACCATTGCAGCGAGGCCCTGCATCAGCAGGGCGAAAGTGAAGAGGCCCGCGGAGAGTGTACTCACTGTGCTGCCGAAATCGGCATTGCCATGATTGCCGTCGGTTTTGCCGATCACCCGCCGTGGAGACAGCCATGATGAGAGGGCCGATGCCGTCGTGAGCGCCGCACCGATGAACGAGGTGATGGCTGAGGCGTGAGACTGCGAGCGGCAATCGACATAGGGCAGGATCTGCCCGAGCTGCATGTTCGCCGCCCAGACCAGTGGCGCGAACCAGAGTCCCGCCCAGATCGAGAGATGGGTGAGGAGCTTTGACGCGTTCATAGCCGTGCCAACCAATAGATGCAGCCATAAATCGGAAGCCAGGTCGCGACGACAAAGTTCCAATACATGGCGTTGTCCTGGACGTCGCCGAACCTTCTCGGGCTTCGGCCGTGCCGAGTGAATACCAGCGCCGCCAGCACCAGCGTGTCGACGAGATCGGTGATGATGTGGGTGGTGTGGAGGCCGAGCAGGGTCCACACCACTGAGCCGTAGGCGTTGCTGTCCCAGCTCACCTTGAGGGCGGGGAATTCGAAGATGCGCACGATCAGCGGGAGGGTGCCGATCATCGACATCATCACCATTCCGATCCGCACCTTGCGCAGGTCCTGCTGCTCGGCCCAGCGCGAGAGCAGGATGTTGGGGATGAGACTGGTTAGCAGGATCAACGTCACGAGCGTGCCGGGAAGCAGATCGGGCGGCGGCGTGTTGATCGGCCAGGCCGTCGCCAGGCTCATCAGGTAGAGATAGACGGCGATCACGAGCGCGAAGCCGGTGCCTTCGATCAGCATGAAGGCGAGCGTGCCCCACCAGGTGACGCTCGCGGTACCCATTCCGTGCAGCGGCAATTTGCCGAGATCGAGCACGATCTTCTCTCTCATGACTCGTCCTCCGGCGTACCCTTGGGCCAGAACCAGCCGATCAGCGCGACCGCGGCCGGGATGGAGCCCCAGACGACGGCCCAGGGCGAGAAGATCGACCAGATCAACATGATCGTGGTCGCAATCGCGGCCCACAGCGGCCAGATGGAATTCTGCGGCGAGGCTTCGCGCGCCTGCGGTTCGGCGGTTGCCAGCGTGGTCACGATTAGTTCGCGACGATCGGTGCGCAAGCCATCGGCGACGGGGAGGCCGTCGCGGTCGTCCCACAGCGGATGCAGGCTGCCGACGACCGGTATCATGGCGAAATTGTAGCTCGGGGGAGGCGATGTCGTCGCCCATTCCAGCGTCGGCGCATCCCAGGGATTGTCCAGCGCAATCTCTCCGAAGCGTGCGCTCCGCATGACATTGATGAAGAACAGCAGGAAACCGGCCGTGAGGATCACTGCACTGAGGCTGACGAACAGGTTGAGCCCGTGCCAGGGCAAGTCGGGCTGATAGGTGTAGATGCGACGCGGCATGCCCTCGAGCCCGAGGATGTGCATGGGAAAGAACGTCGCGTTGAAGCCAACGAAGATCAGCCAGAACGACCACTGGCCGAGCGCTTCGCTCATCATGCGACCGGTCAGCTTGGGAAACCAGTAGTGGATGGCGCCAAGCAAGGGAAACACGGCGCCGCCGATCAGCACGTAGTGAAAATGCGCAACGACGAAATAGGTGTCGTGCACCTGCGTGTCGAACGGCACGGACGCGACCATCACGCCGGTCAAGCCGCCGATGACGAAGGTGACGATGAAGCCGATGATGAAGAGCAGCGGGCTCTTGAATACCGGCCTGCCGTCCCACAGCGTCGCAAGCCAGCAGAAGATCTGGATGCCGGCGGGGATCGCGATCGCCATGCTGGAGGCTGTGAAGAAGCTGTCGCCGAGCCTCGGCAGCCCCGCCACGAACATATGATGCACCCACAGCCCGAAAGCGAGGATGCCGGTGGCGATCAGCGCCATCACGAGGCCGAGATAGCCGAAGGTCGGGCGCCGCGCGAACGGCTCGATCATGGTCGAAACCATGCCGACGGCGGGCAGAAAGATGATGTAGACCTCGGGGTGGCCGAAGAACCAGAACAGATGCTGCCAGAGCAGCACGTCGCCGCCCTCGGCCGGATTGTAGAAGTGCGTGCCGACGAGGCGGTCGAGGATCAGGCTGGTGCTTGCGAGCACGATTGCCGGCATGGCCATGATGACGAGGAACGACGTCACCAGCATGGCCCAGACGAAGACCGGGATGCGGTCGAGCGTCATGCCCGGCGCACGCTGCTTGAAGATGGTGACGACGAACTCGACCGCGACCGCGAGCGCGGAGATCTCGGTAAAGGTGATCATCTGCGCCCAGATGTCGGCACGCTTGCCGGTGCCGTATTGCGGGCCCGACAGCGGCACATAGGCAAACCAGCCGACGTCGGGCCCCATGTCGAGCGCGAACGCGATCCAGAGCAGTGCGCCGCCGGCGAGATAGATCCAATAGGAGAAGGCGTTCAGGCGCGGGAAGGCGATGTTGCGGGTACCGACCATCAGCGGCACCAGATAGACCGCGACCGCTTCCATCACGGGCACGGCAAACAGGAACATCATATTCGCACCGTGCATCGTGAAGATCTGGTTGTAGCGATCGGGTCCGAGCAAGCGCGCCTCGGGCTGCGCGAGCTGAATTCGCATCAATGCAGCGAGCACGCCGCCAAGGGCGAGGAAGACGAAGGCGGTGAAGATGTAACGGCGGCCGATGATCTTGTGGTCGACGGTCGCAAGCGCGCCCCAGAGGCCGGACGGGGTCTTCCACGTTTCCGCCAGCGCGTCGGTCAGCTGCGCGCGCTCGACATCGATGTCGCGCTGCTCTGGGGCCGCGGCGGACTGCTTCATTTCAGGCTCGCCAGATATGCGGACACCGCACGCAGCTCGTCGGGCGTCAGCGGCACCATCGGCATGTTGTTGCCGGGCTTGATGGTCTGGGGATCGGCGATCCAGGCCGCGAGCGAGCCCCGTGTGGTCTCGAACAGGCCGGCGGCGATGGTGCGGCGGTTGCCGACATGGGTGAGATCAGGGCCGGTGGTGCCGACCGCCGCGGTGCCGCGAATGGTGTGGCAGGCCGCACAGGGCTTTGCCAGGAAGGTCTGCAGGCCGGCGGCGGTTTGCTCGTCGGCCGGTTGCGCCGCAGTCTGCCGCTGCGTTGCCGCCCATTTGTCGAAATCGTCCTGCGGTTCGGCAATCACCAGCAGCGCCATATGGGCGTGCTGCATGCCGCAGAACTCGGCGCACTGACCACGGTAGATGCCGGCGTGCTCGGCGCGGATGGTGAGCTCGTTCGGACGGCCGGGAACGAGATCCTGCTTGCCGGCGAGGCTCGGGACCCAGAACGAATGGATCACGTCGAGGCCTTCGAGCTCGAGGCGCACCTTGCGACCGACGGGAATATGGATCTCGTTGGCGGTCTCGAACCGGCTCGACGGATCGGGGCCGATATATTCGAGACCCCACCACCATTGCAGGCCGCGCACGCGGATCGTCAGATCGTCCTGTCCTGCGACGGTGAGCGCGCGCGTGGCGACGAAGCTCATGACGGTGAAGGTGCCGATGATGAGAACGGTGGCGACGACGGCACCGGTGACGGCAATGGTCATGCGTCGCTCGCGTCCGGGTTCGGGCGACACCGGCCGCGCATCACGGCTTCGCCACAACGCGGCGATCAGCGCGATCAGCACCAGCATCCAGACCAGGGAGCAGACCGCGACGATCAGGATGATGAGGTGCTTCAGGCTGATCGCCGAGCTGCCGTAGACGTCGAGCGCGGATTGCCAGTTGCCGCCGCAGCCGGCCAGCGGCGCGGCGAGCATTGCGCTCGAACAGGCTTTGCGGGCGGCGCGGATCACGGTGTCGGTCCCTGGTCCGGATGGACGGGCGAGGGACCTTCATCGAACAACAGCTTTGCCGGCGCGCGGTTCTCCGCGGGCCGGGTCTGCTTCTCGTCGTTGCGGCTCGGTGCGGCGGTCTTGCCTTGGTAGGAGCCGATCGTCTGCACATAGCCGGCGAGCTGCCAGATCTGATCGGTCGTCATCTTGTTGCCGAACGCGGGCATGCCGTGCGGCCGCCCATCACGGATCGAGGCGAAGATCGAGACCATCTCGGGGCCGTAGTACCACCAGCCGTCGAGGAAGCCGGGGCCGCTGCCGCCCTGGCCGTCGCCATGGCAGCTCCTGCAGCCGAACCACGCATAGAGCCGCTTGCCCTGGCTGAGATTGTAGGCGTTGACCTCATAGGGCTTGCCGAGCACGAAATAGACGTCCGGCGGCGCGCCGCTGATGCGGTTCGGCATCAGCGCTACTCTGTCGAGCGCATCGGCGATCGGCGGATCGAGCCGCAACTGGCGCTCTTCCCGCTGGCATCCCGCCAAAGCGGTTGCAAGACCAAGGAGGACAACGCCGGCCATCCGTTGCATCTGATCGCTTGAATTCAGGAACCTACGATCCTCAATCGAGACGCCGAACCAAGGTTCCTCGCGCTCAATTGACGTTGTCGCCGAGCATGTTACGGACGGCGCTGGTGACGGCGGCGAGGCCGCTCGCGCCGTGCATCAGCGCGATCTCGCCCTGCTGCTCGTGGCGAATGGCGTGCGCCATGATGCGCAGGCGCAGATCGCCGCGGCTGTGCCACATCTGATCGGCCATCCTGACCGCACCGCGGTGATGCTTGCTCATCGTTTCGACGAACAATTTGTCGAACTGGTCCGGCGGCGCGGTCTTGACCTGTCGCATCTCGGCCGGCGTCAGGAAGCCCGGCATCGCCGCACGCTCCTCCGTGCTGCAATCGGACATCTCCGTGTCGAACCAGCTCAGCCACCAGTTCTCGAAGATCCGGTTCTCGCCGGTCTGGCTCGCGACCATCAGCATCGCGAGCTTTCGCAGATGCGGATCCTGCGCGCGTTCGGCAGCCGTCCGCGCCAGCTCAATCCCCTGGGCGTGGTGCGTGCTCATATGCCGGATGTAAGCCTGATCTTGATCCCTGTCGCGGCCCATCCATGGCAGCTCGTATCCATGGCCGCCGAACAAAGCGATCGCCCCGAGCACTGCAATCACGGCCAGCGCGCCGGTGGTCCACGCGTTGGTGAACCGCACGTCGCGTCCCGGCGCATGCCCGCGCCTCCAGCGCAGGCGGGCGAACAGGGGATACATCACGGCCGAGGAGCCATGCACCAGCAGCCCGATCCAGTAGGGCTGCTGTAGCGTGAACAGCGGCTGCCAGAACGGAAACAGCGGCACCAGCACCAACCTTCCATGCTCGACGAGAACACGGCCCAGGGCAGCGCCAGCAGCAGGATCGTGCCCGGCCGCAAGTCGGCAGTCCAGCGCCCGAGCACGCCGAAGAAGACCAACGCCCAGGAAAAATCCGCCCATTGGTGAAAGGCGATCCCGGCCAGGATCGCGCTCCAGGATGGCTCGCTGCTGATCGCCCAATCGCGCGCAGGAATGGCGGCGACCGTCATCCAGTCGACCGCGGCATCGCGGCCGATACGGGCGGCGAAGAGCTGGCTGACGATGGTGGAGAAAGTGCTGCTGATCAGGCCGAGCTCGGCGGCGGCGATCCAGCGCGAACGTCGCCGCTCGCCGGTGGTGCGCCGCGCCCCGCTGGCAAGCGCTGGTCGCGGCTCTGCGTTCACGTCAGCTGCTTGAGCTTCTTCAGCGGATTGAGCTCGCTCGACTTGTCCTGTTCGTCGCGCCCGTGCTCGGCTTGGGCCTTGCCGTCATCGTGCAGATCCTGGTCGCCGATGATCTCGCCGACGGCCTGCTTGGTCTTGCCGGCGATCCGGTGCTGAAGACCTTTGGTCTTGCCCATGAGCTGCCTCCGATATGTCCTTCCTTACGGGCTCGTGCCGCTTCCCCGGCGCCCGAAGGGGGCGTGAGCGCCGGGGCTGCGGTTCCGTCCAAATTGCCTCCGGCGACGGGGGGACGCCGGAAGCTTGATGAGACGCTTCGAGAGGCGGATGGTTCCTTCGGGCTGTCACCGGGGCGCAATCGCGATGATCACGCCTTCGTTGCCCCGGAGCAGGATGGAAGCATCCGGCAAGGGCTCGGGTCGCCGGTCCAGCTGCGTCGACAGCAAGAGGCGGCCGCGGACTTGCCAGTGGAATTTCCGCGGTTCGGCCGCGATGTTGAGCGCGACCAGAAATTCGTTACGGCCATCCATCCGCTTGTAGGCCAGGACGTCGTTCCGCGAGCGCAGCGGCGCGTAACCGCCCCGCCGCAGCCCGGCATGCTCGCGCCGCAGCGCCATCAGCGTGCGAAACAGCGCCAGGACCGAACGTTCGTCGCGCTGCTGGCCGGCGATGTTGGCCGCGCCCTCGGGCGGCTCCAGCGGCAGCCATGGGCTGCCCGTGGTGAAGCCGCCGCCCGGGCTGTCATCCCATCGCATCGGTGCGCGTTCGGGATCGCGGCACAGCCCGTATCCGGGCACGAGCTTCTCGAAAGGATCGTGGACGCGGTCCGGCGGAATGGGAACGCGCTTGCGGCCGATCTCGTCGCCCATGAAGAAGAAAGGCGTCCCGCGCAGTGTCATCAGCAGCATCGCCATCACGCGCATCGGCGCCTCGCCGATCTTGCTCGCGATCCGCTGCTTGTCGTGGCCGCCGATCACCCAGACCGGCCAGACATGTTCAGGGATCGCATTGAAATAGGCGTCGATCGTCGCTTGTAGCGACAGCGCATCCCACTTGGAATCCAGCAGGGCGAAATTGAGCGGCAAATGCAGGCGCGGCCGGTCGTTGCCGTAGAAGTGGCCGATGCGGTCGGTCTTGCCCTGGACTTCGCCGCAGAGCAGTCGTCCCGGATAGGCGTCGATCACCTCGCGGATGAACTCGATGCAATCCATCGTTTCGGGCCGGTCGTCGGTAAACACCGGCGTCTGCCGCTGCGGTGGCGGCTTGCTCTTGGCTTGCGGGTTCGGCGGATTGTCGCGCAGCAGGTGGTCCTTGATCAGCACCGCGCTGGCATCGACGCGAAAGCCGTCCACGCCGCGGTCGAGCCACAACCGCATGGAAGTGGCGATCGCGGCACGCACCTGCGGATTGCGCCAGTTGAGGTCGGGCTGCTCGACCAGGAAGGAATGATAGTAATATTGCCGCCGTGCCTCGCACCATTCCCAGCCGCTGCCGCCGAACCGGCTCAGCCAGTTGTTGGGCGGCCCGCCATTCTCGGCAGGATCGGCCCAGATGTACCAATCCGCCTTGGCGCTGTTGCGCGAGCTCGAGCTTTCGACGAACCATGCATGATCGTTCGCGGTGTGATTGGGAACGAGATCGAGGATGAGCCGGATGCCTGCGGCGTGCAGCGCTTCGAGGAGGCGATCGAACGCGTCGAGGCTGCCGAAGGCGGGCTCGATCGAGCAATAGTCGGAGATGTCGTAGCCGAGATCGCGGAAGGGGCTCTTGTAGATCGGCGTCAGCCACACCGCATCGATCCCGAGCCACTTCAGGTAATCGATGCGCGACATCAGTCCGGCGAGGTCGCCCTTGCCGTCGCCGTTCGAGTCCTGGAAGGAGATCAGCGCGATCTCGTAGATGACGGCGGATTCCCACCACGCGGCTTCGTCACGGGACTCGACGCTCATCACCTTGCATCACCTCGTTATGCCCAGCATGCGATGTGATCTGCCTAGCCGCAGTCCGGACGCTCTCGATGCCCTTGGGGAAACCGCTGCGGTTGGGATAGAGCTTGCGCCGTGCGTTGCGCGGCGGTCGCCGCGGCTTGGTGTCCTGTGCGGCGCGGTAGTCCAGCATGGCGATGCCGCCGACCATCAGCAGCGCCAGCGCGATGTTGCCCTTCTTGGGATTGTTCGACGTCAGCCCTGAGAGAAGCGCCGCAGCATCGAGGCCGTCGCCGCCGAAGCGGGCCCACAGGCCGGCGTTCTTGTCGATCGACAGCGACATGATGCCTGCGAGGATTTCGCGCGCGCCGAAGGCGCGGACCATCGTCTCACGGCCTTCCATGCCCAACGTTTCCGTGACGCGCCTTGGCGCGAAAAGTTCGACGACGCCAAGCCCGATGCTGAACCAGCCGAGTGCACGCGCGAGCTGGTCCGCGGGCTGTTTCAGGCTCGGGCCGCCTTCGACGATCTTCGGATCACCCTTGGTGCGGACGATGTTGGAGAAATGAAACATAAGCCTGCTCCTTCAGGGCTTCAGCACGACCTTGACGCAGGAATCGCGCTTGTCGCGGAACACCTGGTACATCTCCGGGCCTTGGGCGAGCGGGACGGTGTGGGTGATGACGAAGGACGGGTCGATCTCGCCCTCTTCGATGCGGCGGAGCAGGTCGTCGGTCCAGCGGTTGACGTGGGTCTGGCCGGTGCGCATCGTCAGGCCCTTGTTCATGAAGGCGCCCATCGGCATGTTGTCGGAGAGGCCGCTATAGACGCCCGCGACGGAGATGATGCCGCCGGGCCGACAGACATAGATCATCTCGCGCAGCACGTGCGGCCGGTCGCTTTCCAGCATCACCATCTGCTTGGCGCGGTCGAGAACCGTGTCTGGCCGGGACGGCATCACGTGAGCTTCCATGCCGGCGCAGTCGATGCACTTTTCCGGTCCCTTGCCGTCGGTGAGCTCGTTCAGACGCTCCACCACGCTCTCGGTCTCGAAGTTGATCGTGGTGGCACCGCCGGCTTCCGCCATGCTGAGCCGCTCGGGCAGGCAGTCGATCGCGATCACCTGGTTGGCGCCGAGCAGGATGGCGCTGCGGATCGCCATCTGCCCGACCGGACCACAGCCCCAGATCGCGACCGTGTCGGTCGGCTCGATGTCGCATTGCACGGCGGCCTGCCAGCCGGTCGGGAAGATGTCGCTGAGGAACAGCAATTGCTCGTCGGGAATGCCTGGGGGCACCTTGATGTGGGTGGCGTCGGCAAAGGGCACGCGGAGATATTCGGCTTGGCCGCCGGGATAGCCACCGGTCAGATGCGTATAGCCAAACAAGCCGGCTGTCGTGTGCCCGAACACCTTATCGGCCAGATGACGCTTGCGGTTGGTGGTTTCGCACACCGAATAATTGCCGCGCTTGCACTGGTCGCACTCGCCGCAAATGATCGTGAAGGGCACGACGATGCGGTCGCCCTTCCTGAGCTTGCCGTCGACGCCCGAGCCGACTTCGACCACTTCGCCCATGGTCTCGTGGCCCATGATGTCGCCGGGCAACATGCCCGGAATGAAATTGTGGAAGAGGTGCAGATCGGAGCCGCAGATGGCGCAGCTCGTGACCTTGATGATGGCGTCGCGTGGATCCTGGATCTCCGGGTCGGTGACGGTGTCGCACCTTATGTCCTCCTTGCCGTGCCAGACCAGCGCCTTCATCGTCCGTCCTCCCGCTTGAACCACTTGGCATCTAAGTCCAGGAAGGAACGATGGTTGCTAATCGCCCCGCGCAAATTCTTCGCACTGCGCAAATAGGAACGCGGGAGCAGGGCGACGATTGAGCGTCATCACCTCAATTCCACCAAGGGTCCAAATCCGAGGATTTGCCGCATGCCCGCCAATCAACTCGCCGTCGTCACAGGCGCCTCAACCGGTATCGGTCTGGAACTCGCCAGGTGCTGTGCGCAGGCAGGCTTCAACCTCGTCATCGCGGCGGACGAGCCCGCGATCGAGCAGGTGGCCGTCGATCTGCGCCGGCTCGGCGGCAGCGTCGAGCCGGTCGAGGCGGATCTCGCCACCACCGAGGGCGTGGACAAGCTCTGCGCCGCGCTCGGCGACCGGCCGATCGATGCGCTGCTGGCCAATGCCGGCATCGGCCTCGGCAAAGCCTTCCTCGACCAGGACTTTGCCAGGGTGAAACACCTCATCGACACCAACATCACCGGCACGCTGTATCTGATCCACCGCGTCGGCAATGAGATGCTCCGCCGCAATGCCGGCCGCATCCTGATCACCGGCTCGATCGCCGGCTTCATGCCGGGCAGTTTCCAGGCCGCCTACAACGCGAGTAAGGCGTTCCTGGATTCATTCTCGTTCGCGCTGCGCGAGGAGTTGCGCGACAGCGGCGTCACCGTCACCTGCCTGATGCCAGGTGCGACCGAGACCGAGTTCTTCCGCCGCGCCGACATGATGGATACCAAGGTCGGTACCGAGAAGAAGGACGGCGCCTACGGTGTCGCCAGGGCCGGCTTCGATGCGATGATGCGCGGCGACGCCGACATCGTCACCGGACTGAAGAACAAGATTCAGACCACGGTTGCGAGCGTCACGCCGAACGAGATGCTGGCCAGGCAGCATCGCAAGATGGCGGAGCCGGGCACCGCGAGGTCGTAGAGCGACCTCGTCGCAATTTCACGGAGTGGCGCGAACCGTGTTGCGGGCCGACAACAAAGGCACCCGCCGATTCACATAGCCTAATGCACAGCGGCCCCGAAACCGTCAAATTGTACGGGCTGAAACAAGAGGGGGGCTGCGATGGCGATGGATCGCATCGAACAAGCCTTTGTCGCGACTGCGGTCACGGGTTTTCTCGTGATGATGGTGGCAATTGTCTGGATGATGATCAGCTGAACTGGGGGAGCTTGCCGTCTTGCGCGTCGCGCTACCTTACGCCGCGATTGTCCTGTGCCTGGCGGTGACCGCCTGGCTTGCTGTCGCACATCTGTTCTGATTCGATCGGCTGCTTCGATCGGCTGCGCGGCGCAGATCAGCGGGCCTTCCCCGATTTGCTGTCCCGGCGCGGCGGCTTGCGGCGCTCCTCCTCCAGCTCATCGCGCAGGCGCTGTGCGCTCACGAGATGGTCGGTGCTGCGCAGCAGCGCCATGCCCTCGCGCACCAGCTCATGCGAATGGCTGAGGAGCTGCTCATCGGCGGCGGTATCAGGTGCGAAGATCATTGAACGTCACTCCCTTCCAGGAGGTGGGGGAGGACGCGCCGCATTGCGCGTCACCCTTTCCGATCGCCGATGAGTCCCGCCAGAGTCCGCGCCATGGCCACGATATCGATCGGCTTTTCCCAGAGTGGCACGTCGTGGAATTCCGGCGCGATGCTGACCTTGTCGTAGCCGGTGGTGAACACGAAGGGCACACCGCGCGCCCTGAGCTCCCTGGCGACCGGAAAAATCAGCTCCGTCCGAATATTGACGTCGAGCACGGCGCCGTCGAGTACGCCGGCCCCGTGCAGCATCGCCATCGCGTCCTCAATGTCCCCCACCGGACCTGCAATCTCGGCGCCCAGCGTTCGCAGCGCATGTCCGATGTCGTCGGCGAGAAAATATTCGTCTTCGACGACGAGGATACGGCGCCCGGTCAGGGGCGCGGGCTGACGAGACGGTGCGTGAGAACTGGACATGATCCCTCCAGCAATCCCTCCAGGCGGATAGGAACATAAGACCGGGACCCACTTTGGTGCAAACGATGCAATCGAAAGTGGGTTCCATGGGCAACCGCGACATCATCGTGATCGGGGGCTCGGCCGGGGCGACCGCGCCGCTGAAGCAGATTTTGGGCCGTCTGCCTGCGGATTTGCCGGCTGCCGTCTTCGTCGTGCTGCACATTCCAGCGCAGGGCATCGGCATCCTCTCGACAGTTGCCAGCAGTGCCGGCCCACTTCCGGTCCGGCAGGCCGAGAACGGCATGAAAATCGAGCCTGGTCACGTCTATCTGGGTGCGCCGGACCATCATTTGCTGGTCGCTGGAGATCGCGTTGTCCTCGGCCGCGGCCCGCGCGAGAACCTGGTGCGGCCGGCGATCGATGCCCTGTTCCGCTCTGCCGCCCTCTATCACGGCCCGCGCGTGATCGGCGTGCTCCTGAGCGGTCTGTTATCCGACGGCGCGGCCGGTCTCAACGCCATCAAACGCTGCGGCGGGATGGCCGTGGTACAGGACCCCTCGGACGCAATCTCCGACGAGATGCCGCGGCGCGCAATGGAAGCGACCACGATCGACCTCTGCGTTTCCGGCGCCACCATGGGCGACGTGCTGTCCGACCTCGTCCGGGAGCCGGCTGGCGCCTCGCTGCCGATCCCGCCCGAGATCAGGCTCGAGTTCGAGATTGCGGCCGGAGAGCGGATCGGAAGCGACAATCTGCTCGCGATGGCCGATCCCGTCGCGCTGACTTGCCCGGCTTGCGGTGGCGTCATGTCCGAGGTCAAGGACTCGCGTCCGCTGCGTTTCCGCTGCCAGGTGGGTCATGCCTATACGGCCGATGTCCTCGCCAAGGAGCAGGAGGGGCGGGTCGATGAAGCCCTGCGGGTTGCACTGCGCATCATTGAGGAGCGGGCGGAGCTTGTGCATCGCATGGCCGCCGATGGCCGGCGCAGCGGTCGGCCTGCGGTCGCCGAGATGTACGACGCGAGGGCCGCCGAATACCGCGAATATGCCGACATGATCCGTCGAGTCGTGCTAAAGTCCCTCGATCCCCCGGCTCGCAACCGGGAGGCGTGAGGGCTCCATGGCCATCTCCCTTGTCGAACGCACCGCTCAGCTCGATGCCGAGCAACGCCTGCTGGCGAAAGCCGACTATGACATCGAGGAGGGCTGGCGGCGCCTTCGCGACCAGGAAGATCGCGTGCGTGAACTCACGGCGGATGGCCATGACACGCGCGAGGCGGAGCGGCTGTTCGAGCTGCTCCAGCAGACGCTGGTCGAATGGGAGCGCCACCGCATCCTGATCGAGCAGCGGGTCGAATATCTCCGGCAAGAGGTCGCGGCGGGGTAGCGCGCACAGCAGTTCTGCGTTGAGCTCGGACATTGGGCGAGCTGCCGCTCCGCGTACCGGCGTCAGCGCTCGTTCTCGGCCAGCAGGCGGCAGGCGTCCGCGGTTGCGCGCTCGGCGCGCCTGATCAGAGCGGCCAGTTCCTCGGAGATTGGCATCGCGGGTTCCTCCGCCGCCGGCGATGTATGCATCTTAAGTATGGGCCTTAAGTGTGGGCCTGGCGGCAGAGGCTGACAACGCTGAAGGCTTCGGGACATTTTTGCGTTTAATGTGTTGGGATAGTATCGATTTCTGATATTTGCAGGAGCCCGGGCGCCTCTTGGTCCCGGCGAGCGAACGAGAGCCATCAGAGCCATGCATGACGTCGGCGACCAGCCGGTCCAAGGAGAGCGCCAGATCAAGACTCCGCTGATCATAGGAGTGGGCGCCTCGCCCGGTGCGCTGGACAGCATCGAGCGCTTCTTTGCCAAGCTGAGCTTAGGCGCAGATCAGGCCATCGTGCTGGCGCTTCAGCACCACGAGAGTTTTGACGAGCAACGGCTGCGCGGAATCGTGCGTGCGTCCAATGGCGGCAAGGTCCCCGATATCGGCGACGGCCACGCGATCGAAGGCGGCCTGGTCTATCTGTGCCCGCCGGCGATGATTACCACGATCCAGAACAACCGGTTCGCGATCCGCAAGGCCGAACAGGCGCCCGGCGAGCGGGCCACGATCGACAGCTTCCTGGTCTCGCTGGCCGAGGAACGCGCCGAGCAATCGATCGGCGTCATTCTTGCCGGCACCGGCGGTGACGGCACGCTCGGCACGGCGACGCTCAAAGATCACGGCGGCCTCGCCATCGCCGAAAGGGTAGCGAGCCAGGATGAGGCTGAGCATCTGCGCAACGGCAACACGCCCGCCGCCATCGCCGACTATGTGCTGCCGCCGGAGGATATTCCCGAGCACATCCAGGTCTATGCCCGTCATCTCAGGCGCCTGGAGGAGAAGCAGGGCTTCGATGAGGTGCTCGCTGCGGCCGCGTCGTCGCTGTCGCGCATTGCCGACATCCTGCGCAACAAGACCGGCAATGATTTCCACGGCTACAAGCAGAACACCTTCCTGCGCCGCGTGCAGCGGCGCATGCAAGTGGTCCAGATCGACGACATCGCTGCCTATGTCGACTACTTGCGGAACGACAAGGACGAGGCCCAGCACCTCTTCAATGATCTCTTGATCGGGGTCACCGAATTCTTCCGCGACAAACGCGAATTCGAGGTGCTGGAGACCCAAGTCATCCCGAAGATCTTCGAGGGCAAGGGTGCGGGGCAGCAGGTGCGCGTCTGGGTGCTCGGCTGCGCCACCGGCGAGGAGGCCTATTCGATCGGCATCCTCCTGCGCGAGCATATGGCGCGGATGGAGTCCGCGCCGCAGGTGCAGATCTTCGCCACCGACATCGACGGACGGGCGCTGGCGACCGCACGGGTGGGGCGCTACCGTACCAATATCGAGGCGGAGATGACGAGCGAGCGCCTGGCGCGCTGGTTCGTGCGCGAGGGCGACACCTATTGCGTGGTGAAGGAGCTGCGCGAGATGTGCATCTTCTCGCAGCACAACGTCATCAAGGACGCGCCGTTCTCCAAGCTCGACCTCGTCTCCTGCCGCAATCTGCTGATCTATCTCAATGCCGAGCTGCAGAACCGGGTGATCCCGCTGTTCCACTTCGCGTTGCTGCCGGACCGCTACCTGTTTCTCGGAAATTCCGAGAACGTGACGCGGCACCCGAAGCTGTTCGCGCCGGTCGACCGCCGGGCGCGCATCTTCAAGAAGCTGGAAACCGGAACGCGGCTGCCGCCGGAATTTCCGATCACGACGGTGGCGGGCAGGGTGCCGACCGAAGTGCCGGCGCTGCGCTCGTTCGGTCCCGACGTCGGGCTGGAGCGGCGCGCCCAGCGCATCGCAGAGCGCTATGCGCCGGCCTACGTCATCACCGATGACAATTTCCAGATTCTGCACTTCTCGGGGCGCACCGGCCGCTATATCGAGCCGACGGCGGGTGCCGCCTCGCTCGACCTGCTTCAGCTCGTGCACCGCGATCTGCGCCTGGAACTGCGCACCGCGCTCAGCCGCGCTGTCGAAATCAACGAGCCCGTCCATGCCGAGCAGGTGCAACTCGGGGTGAACGGTCACCGTGTCGTGGTCGACATCACGGTCGAGCCAGTCCAGGACGGCGCGGGCGGTCACCGCAATTTCGTCGTGCTGTTCAAGGATGGCCCGGTCCGTATGATCGAGGCCGACCAGGGTAATCCCAACGCGCTGGTACGCACTGAGCATGTCGAGCGCCTCGAAACCGATCTGCGCGCCACGCGCGAGCGCCTTCAGGCAACCATCGAGGAACTGGAGAGCACCAACGAGGAGCTGAAATCCTCGAACGAGGAATACCAGTCGCTCAACGAGGAGCTTCAGTCGGCCAACGAGGAGCTGGAGACCTCGCGCGAGGAATTGCAGTCGGTCAACGAGGAGCTCACCACCGTCAACGGCGAGCTGGCCCACCGTGTTCAGGAATTGACGCGTGCCACCAGCGACCTCAAGAATTTCCTCGAGAGCACCCAGATCGCGACTGTATTCCTCGACAATGATTTGCGCGTGATGAACTTCACGCCCGCAATCACGCACCTGCTGCATCTCGTCGAAACCGATACGGGCCGGCCGATCAGCCATATCAAGGCGCGCATCCCGATCGAGGAGCTTTATGACGACGTCCGCCGCGTGCTGCGCACACTGGCGAGCGTCGAGCGCGAGCTGACCGCGCCTGACAGCGGCACCCGTCACATCGTGCGTATCCTGCCGTACCGCAGCATCGACAATTTCATCGCGGGCGTCGTCATCACCTTCATTGACGTCACCGCGATCACTCGCGCCGAGGAGCGCCAGCGCCTGCTGCTGGCCGAGCTCCAGCACCGCGTTCGCAACACGCTCGGTGTGGTGCGGTCGATCGCCCGCCGCTCGGCGGAAACGAGCTCTACCGTGGAGGAATACGCCTCTCATCTCGATGGCCGTCTCAACGCCTTTGCCCGCACCCAGGCGCTCGTGACCCGAGATCCCGAAGGCGGCGTCGATCTCGAATATCTCGTGATCGAGGAGCTGCTTGCCTACGATGCCCGCGAAGGCGAGCAGATGCGGGTCTCCGGGCCGAAGGTGCGCTTCCAGCCCAAGGCGGCGGAAACCTTCGCACTCGCGATCCACGAGCTCGCGACCAATGCGCTCAAATACGGCGCCCTGCGCCAGCCGACCGGTCGCATTGAAGTGACCTGGCGCGTCGATGAGAGCGTCGAGCCCGCGGAGCTGGTGTTCGAATGGCGGGAGCGCGGCGGGCCGCCCGTGACCCCGAGGCCTCGAAAAGGATTTGGTACCGATCTTCTGGAGCGTACGCTGGCATTCGAGTTCAAGGGGCAAACTAACATGACATTCAACCCTGCGGGCCTGCAATGCACAATCACCGTCCCGCTGAGCAAGCGCGCCTTCCACACACCCGTGGTGGCGGCCTGATGCCGTTGTCGACGGTCGATCGCCGCGCATTGCAGCCGGTCATTCGCCGGCTGAGCGCGCTGAGGCCGTTGTCGACCGAGGCCCGCGCATCGCTCGAATATGCCATGCTCGAAGGCCTCCAACGTGCCGGAGCGGGCGAGGACCTGATCTCCGAGGGCGACCCTGTCGATAGCGTCCGCGTCGTCCTGTCCGGCTGGCTCTGTCGCTACAAGACGCTCGAGGACGGGCGACGCCAAATCGTCAATTTCATCTTCCCGGGCGAGAGTTGCGATGCGCATGCGTTCCTGCTCTCGGTGATGGATCATTCCATCGCGACGATGACGCCGGTGGTCTACAGCGAGATCAAGCGCGCGCGCTTCGAGAGCCTGATGGCAGGCGACCGTTCGCTCGCGGAGGCGTTCTGGTGCGAGACCCTCGTCAACATCGCCATCCAACGCGAATGGGCGATCAATCTCGGTCGTCGCGTGGCGGTTGAGCGCGTCGCCCATCTGTTCTGCGAAACGTTCGAGCGGCTTCGCGTCGTAGGGATGGTCGACGGCAATTCCTGCGTCATGCCGGTGACGCAAATGGATCTCGCGGATGCCACGGGCTTGTCCGTCGTTCACCTCAATCGGACTCTTCAGGAGCTGCGCGCGTCGGGGCTCATCATCTTGCGCGAGCGGATGCTGACCATCCCAGACCTCGATGCGCTCAAGAACGCGGCGCTATACTCGCCGAGCTATCTGCAGCTCTATCGCGGAGACTGAAGCGACGCGATGAAGCCGGCCTTCGTTATCGGGACCCGCTTCGTCGGTGACATCCCGCCGGAACGTCGCCGGAGCGGCCTCCTTGCGATGATCGCGGTTTGCGAGGCTGCCTGTCCTGCGCACCCTCACCTTGTTCGCTTGGAAAAGGCTCGTGAGTTCGTCGGCCGAGAAACGTATCCGGTCGGGGAAGCGTCAATACCTCCCACGATTCACGGATGGCCTTGCGAACCTGCTCCGCGTGCTTCTCATCGGACGCCAAAGGATAGTGAGACTGCTTCGCCATCGGGCGCTCCCCGGATGATCATGCAGGCGGGAGCACCCTATGTCTCTCAGCCACCGGCGCCTACGGGCGGGGGTTAGCCGGTGATGAACTGACCATACGCCTGCCGCGGCGTTTCGGCCAAGGAAATCGGGGATCTGCCGGTCAATTCCCGTTCCGGACATCGATCACAGGTTGAGAAACCGTCCGAGGGGGTTGTGAAGGCTTGATCCAAGTTAATGAGCGAGGCTCTTTGAGCGATTGGCGCAATATGAGTAACCTATGCAAGAGCGTGCCGTTGAAGTTTGTTGCATCATGGCTGGATGCCTGACGCCCTGTTTGCCCGCGCTAAACGTGCTATCGAGGAGAGCCGCGCCCTTCGGGAGCAGCATAGACAGGCTGCGGGTCACTACGGCGAAGCCGTGAACGATTTGCGTTTGGCCATCATGGACAGCGCCATGCTTCGCTCGGAGATCAAGGCGCGCCGGGACAACGAGGAACCATAGCTCCGGTCTTTTCGCAGAACGAGCAACCGTTCCTCCCCCACCACGTTGACCGTCTGCCAGGCTGCGCGGCTCGGCACCCACCAGACGTCAGAACGCAACGGCGCGCTCGACCTCGTGCACCAGGGAGAACGCCTGATGACGATGCGACATCGGTTCAAGCATATAGAGACTCTGGAGGCGCGGCTCGCCGCCGAGGCGGAGCGACTGCGCCAACAAGCGAGCACGCTTCCGCCAGGCGCGGCGCGCGACGAGATGTTGCGCAAGGCGCGCCAGGCGGAAACAGGGTCTCAGATGAGCGAGTGGCTGCGGTCGCCGGGCCTGCAGCCGCCCGAATAGATTGTATGCCATGATGATCCCCCTTCAACTCGCCCTTGAATATGTGAGTTGACATTTCGGTTCCGGCGCAGTCCGGATCGAGCGGTCGGTCTGTCGCTCGCGCGAACTCATGCAGCGTTAACTTATTGAAATGCCGGAACCGGCTGTTGCGGCGGAAGCTACAAACGTTGCCGGGCTGGGCCGCCCCAGCCGGTAAGCGAATTGAGTGGCAATAGAATTTGGGCCCCGGCGCCAGATCCCCCGCCGGGGCTGATTTCCTTCCAACCCGATTATCCGCGACAGTGCAAATGACCGCCAAACGTAACCGCAGGAAACAGACCCAATCGCTCCAGGAGCGGCTGGCCGCCTTCGCCGAAAACGCCCGCGAGCGCGCCCGCACCCTGCCGCCGGGCAGGGAACGTGAGATGCTGCTGCAACGCGCCAAACAGAACGAAGTCACCTCGAACCTGACAGACTGGTTGAGCGCGCCCGTCTCCCCAAGACGAGGACAATCATGATGGGGAGCATCAAGCATTATCGCGCGTTTCAGATCGATCCGGACGGGCACGTGTTCGGATGCATCAATCTGGTCTGCGACGATGATGAGCAGGCCAAGCGCGAAGCGGCCGCGCTCGTGCTGGTCCATCGCATCGAGCTGTGGCGGCTCGACCGGCGGATCGCGCAATTCGACGTGCCGCAGGAGCCTGCTCGCGGGTAGAGCCCTGGGAACCCCGCGCTGCGCGCCGGGTTGGTCGAATGATAGCGACCTCGCCAGGAGCCAGCATGACGGACGCCGACGTTCGCAAGGGGATGCCACCCGTCAAGCTGTCGCGCGAGGAGTTCGAGCGCCGCTACAAGCGTCAGTTCGTCGATCCCGCCTTTGCCCCGCTCGGACGGGAGCTCGATACGATCACCGCTGCGGCCTGGGACGCCTACAGCCATTCGCGCAAGGCGCCGTTGACGCGGAAGGCGGGCCCAGGCTTCTCCGATCCCGACTACGATCTTGCCGTCGACTGGCTCGATGCGCGCGCAAAAATCCTGGAGGCGCAGCGGCGCCACGACGATGCCGACGAGACGCCGCGCATTCTCCTCATCAACGGCTCGACCCGCAGCGAGCACACCTGTCCCGGCGAGATGTCCAAGACCTGGCGGCTGGTCAAGCTGGCCGAGCCCGTCCTCGTCGAGATGGGATTTGCCGTCGACATCCTCGATCTGTCGCGCCTCGCCTCGGAGTTCGGCAAGACCATTCATCCCTGCAAGACCTGTGTCGGCACCGCCATGCCACTCTGCCACTGGCCGTGCAGCTGCTATCCGAACTATTCACTGGGGCAGACTGGCGACTGGATGAACGAGATCTATCCGCTCTGGGTTGCGGCCCACGGCATCCTGATCGTGGCGCCGGTGAACTGGTATCATGTGCCCACCGGGCTCAAGGCGATGATGGACCGCATGGTCTGCGCCGATGGCGGCAATCCCGATCCGACTGCGACCCACGGCAAGAATGCCGCTGAGGCCAAGGCGCTGGAGCTGAAGGGCTGGTCCTATCCGCGCCATCTCGCCGGCCGTCACTTCGGCGTCGTCGTTCACGGAGATGCGGTCGGCGCCGCGGGCGTGCGCCGGGCGTTGTCGGATTGGTTGACCGACATGCAGCTGATCTCGGCGGGCCGCTACGCCGAGCTCGACGGCTATGTCGGCTATAGGGAGCCATACGCCACCTCGCATCGCGATCTCGATGAGGACAGCGAATTCCAGCACGAGGTGCAGAATGCGGCGAGTGCGCTCGGCAACGCAGTCCGGCTGGCAAGGAGCGGGCGTCTCGGCGATCCCGGTGCCGGTCTTGTGGACCCCAAACCCAAATGACCGGCGCGCCGCCGCTTGAATGCCTGATCGTCGGAGGCGGCCCGGCCGGGCTCATGGCCGCGATCTATCTGGCGCGCTTCCGCCGCCGCGTCTGCGTCGTGGACACTGGCGCGAGCCGGGCGGCGCTGATCCCGCGCAGTCACAATGTCCCGGGCTTCGTCCACGGCCTGTCCGGCACGGAGCTGATCGAAAGGATGTCGGCCCAGCTGGACGAGCTCGCCGTCACGCGCGTGGACGCCGAGGTCACCGACTTGCAACGACACGATTGTGGTTTTCTGGCGAGCTGGAATGGCGGCGCGCATGCAGCCGCCACCGTCGTCCTCGCCTGCGGGATCGTCGATACCCATCCGCCGTTCGACGAATGGCGCGCCGCCGTCGCGGATGGGCTCTTGCGCTACTGCCCGATCTGCGATGCCTTCGAGGCGACCGGCCGCCGCATCGGCGTCATCGGCCCGCTGGCGCGTGCTGCGGGCAAGGCGCTGTTCCTGCGCGGCTATTCGCGCGACGTGACGCTGCTCGCAACCGAGCCGGATGACGATCGGGCCGCAACGTCACGGCTGGCCGAGGCGGGCGTGGAGGTCGTGCGTGCGCCCGATCTGCGTTTGCAGCGGAGAGGCGATGGCATCGAAGCGGTCTTCGCCGACGGCCGCACGGCGCAATTCGACATGATCTATCCCGCGATGGGCGCTGAGGTGCGCTCCCAGCTCGCGATGGCGCTGGGTGCCGAGCATACCGGGGAGGGTTATCTGAAGGTCGACGACCATCAGCGCACGTCGATCCGCGGGGTCTACGGCATCGGCGACGTCGTCACCGACCTGCACCAGATCTCGGTCTCGTTCGGCCACGCCGCAATTGCCGCCTGCACCATCCACAACAGCGTGCCGGCGCGATTGGCGTGAGAAGCGGAGTATCGGACATTGGCGAACATGGCGGCAGGATCATCCACGAAGACCTCTGTCTATGCGGCGCTGCTCGGCAATGTCCTCGTCGCGGTCACGAAGATCGGCGCCGCCGCATGGACGGGAAGTTCGGCGATGACGAGCGAGGCGGTGCATTCGCTCGTCGATACGACCAACGAGATCCTGCTGCTCTATGGCTACCGGCGCGCGGCCCGTCCGCCCGACGAATCCCATCCGCTTGGCTACGGCCGCGAGCTGTATTTCTGGAGCTTCATCGTTGCGCTGCTCATCTTCGCGCTGGGCGCCGGCGTCTCGCTGTTTCAGGGCATTCTGCACGTTGCCGCGCCCGAGCCGATCGAAGATCCCATCGTCAGTTTCGTGGTGCTCGGCCTGTCATTCCTGTTCGAAGGCGGCTCCTGGCTGATTGCCCTGCGGCGCTTCAGGTCGGACGCCGAGCGGTTTGGTTACTATCAGGCTTTCGTCCGCAGCAAGGATCCTCCGGCTTTCATGGTGCTGCTCGAGGACAGCGCGGCGCTGGTCGGTATCGCGATCGCCGCCGCGGCCACTGCAGCTGCCGTATGGCTGGACCAGCCGATCTGGGACGGGGTTGGTTCGATCCTGATCGGGCTGTTGCTGGCGACCGCCTCCGTCGCGCTCGCGCGCGAAAGCAAGAGCCTTCTGATCGGCGAGCCTGCAGATCCGGAGCTTGCGCGCTCCATCCTAGAGGTGGCAAGGCGCTCGCCCGGCGTGCTCAGGGCCAACGGCCTCCTGACGGTGCAGCTATCGCCGGCCGAGGTCGTGGTGGCCTTGAGCATCGAGTTCGCCGACGACAAGCGCGCCGACGATATCGAGCAGTGCGTCGTTTCGATCGAGACCGAGATCCGCAGGCGCCATCCGAGCGTGGCGGCGCTGTTCATCAAGCCGCAGACCGATGCCCGCTACCGGGCGGCGCGGGCGCGGCGTTTCGGCTAGCGCTGCATCATGCGGTTCCAGATCGTCACAATCGGGGGGAGGGCAGGAACGATGAAAGCGTCGCCTTGGTTGAGTGGAGCAGGGGCGGCATGGACGCGCAACTTGGGAGAGAACGGATGGCCCGATCCGAAGAGATGACCCGCTGCATCGAACTCTGCATGAGCTGCTACCAGACATGCCTCGGCACGGCGATGAACCACTGCCTCGAGACAGGCGGCAAGCACGTCGAGCCAGAACACTTCCGCCTGATGATGGCCTGCGCGGAGATGTGCCGGACCGCCGCGCATTTCATGCTGATCAACACGCCGCACCACAAGCATACATGCGCTGAGTGCGCCGAAATCTGCGGCGAATGCGCCGAGGATTGCGCGCGGATCGGCGGCATGGACGAATGCGTCGCGATCTGCCGCTCCTGCGCGCAATCGTGCCGCGCAATGGCGGCGTGAGGAGGGGCCCATGCTGGAAGAAAAGCTCAAGGAAGCGATCGTCGGCGAGTTGCAGCGTCAGGCCGCCGACCGGCCGCAATCGCTCAAGGTCCAGGGCGCGAACGATGGAAACCGCTCGGAGGAGCTGACCGTCAACGGCAAGATCGACCTTGGCGCGTTGGTCATGGTGATCGCGGGATCGGTCGCAGGCGGGCCCTAAAGCATGATCCGGAAAAGTGCGAAGCGGTTTTCCGGAAAGATCATGCGTAAACAACAAGCTTAAGCGCGATGACGATTCATCCAAATCTCATCGCGCTTTAGCCATACTCCTCGCCGATGCCGTATTCCCGGTAGATCTCCAGCGGGTCGAGCTCGGGAAACAGGCGGCATTTGGCCTGCGCCAGGTGCAGGCTCACCGCCGCCGGCTCCTTGCCGTTCGAGAGCAGCTTGCGGATGTCCTCCATATGGGCGTTCGGCCGGTGCTTCGGCTCGAGCTGCTCCAGCGCGACCAGGGCGGTCGCGAGCGCCTCGGTCAGCACCCAGTCATCGTGGCCCGTGATTCCCTTTTTCGACATCGGCAGACCCCAGATGTGGCGGCAGCTCCCAAGTCTATCGCGACTTCGGCCAAATCGCCATTGAGCCGTTGCGGCCGCCGGCGCCGCCATGGACCGGCGACGTGCTCCGGCTTGCATTATGGCCGCGTGTGGCTAAAAGGCGGCGGGTGCGGGGCGATCGTATCTCTGTCGAAATAAACTTGGCGTAGACGGGCCTGCACGGCATCCAGGCCGGCTGTTCCGGTTTGGCCCCTGATCCCGTACGCGCAACGATCCGATTGCGCTACCCCTCAAGGCTCGAGCGCGCATGGTCTTTCTCAGCTTCGTCTATCGCTTCTTCACCAACTTCGCCTTCATGGCGATGGTCTATTTCAGCCTGAACTTCATGGAGAAATATCAGAACCGGGCGATCATCGCGATCCTGGTGCTGGTCTATGCCGCCATGCGCGCGGCCTCGACGCTGCGCGCATTCTATTTCTTCCAGAAGATCGAGAAGCTGGAGGCCGAGACCAAGCGCCTCCAGGCTCCGATCAATGACGGTTCGGGCGGAACCACGGCGCGCAAGCAGGTCGTCGCCGACGTTGCGCGGCTGCGGCGCGACGGCGAGCTCAAGTCCTATATGGACCTGTTTTTCCTGGCGCTGATCGTGCTGCTCTGCGTCGCCGCCATCATGCGGCAGTGAGGGCTTAAACGCGCTTCTTCAGGCTGGCGACGCGGGTCGGGCGGGGCGTAGCGCGCTTGGAGGCCGCGTCCTTGACCGCAATCCCCTTGGCCGCAATCCCCTTGGCTGCAGTCACCTTGGCTGCAGTCCCCTTGGGTGCAATGTCGATGGGCTGCACGGCATGATCCGGTGCCGCCGACGCTGTATGCGCCGTACGCCGTCCTTGCAGCTTGGCTGCCTTGCCCTTTGCTGCTTTGCCCTGTGCTGCCTTGCCCCTGGCCGCATGAGGTGGCTCGGCTGCCATCGCCAGCCGGGTTGCGGCACGCCGCGACAAGGTCGTCGACAGCAGCACCTCGACCGAGCCCTCCGGAATTGCGAACAGATCGCGGTCGGGCACGGGCAGGGTGGATGCGATATCCATCTGCCCCTTGGTCCAGCGCGGCAGCAGCGGCTGATGCTCGGTCTGCGCATTGAGATCGGCCAGCGCGGGCGCCGGCAGCATCCGGGTCTGCGTGAATACGAAATTCGGCACGCGCGGCCAGCGTGCGATCGGCGTCGTTTCGGTCGGCGGATGCAGCAGCCATTCCACCGCCGTGGTCGGCGTCGCCGGCCGATCGGCGGTCGCGGGCACCACATGGACGATGCGATAGCCGCGCGCCTTGAGGTCGCGGATGATCTTCGGCAGCGCCGCCACGGTGCGGGCCTGGATGTCGTGCAGCAGCAAAATGCCCTTGCCCTTGGCCTCCAGCCGCTGGATCGCGAGCTGGTAGACGCGGTCGGACGATACGTGCCGCCAGTCGTCGGCCGGAAAGTCGGCGCTCCACACCTGGATGCCGCGCGAGATCAGAAGGTTCTCGACGCCCTCGGCGCGCATCAGGCCGGGAATGCGGAAGAACGGGGCGAGCTGGGACGGATCGGTCATCGCGGCCGAGGTCCATTCGATGCCGCCGTTGATCTCGGCCTCGGCCTTTTCGATGGGCATCCGGTCGAAGGTCAGCGGATGGTCCATGCTGTGGGTGCCGACGGTGTGGCCCGCCGCGACCAGCTTGCGCACGCCTTCCGGATTGGCCTTGGCCTGGTTGCCGATGATGAAGAAGGTCGCCTTGATGCACTCGTCGGCGAGGATCTTGAGGACCTGGTTGGAATATTTCGGCAATGGACCATCGTCGAAGGTCAGGACGACCTCATGGTCCTTCAGCGGCAGCGTCTCGCGGTACTGCATGGTGCCGATGCGCGGATGCTCGCGCGGATCGACCACGAGGGTGCGGGACGTCCCGAGCGCGTCCGGGTGACCGGGGCAGTCGGCTGCATAAGCTGCCGGCGCGCCCACGGTCAGCAATCCCAGACAGAGGACGATCCACGATCGCGTCCGAACTACAACGCTACTTCCGATCATGAACCCGGTCTGCCCTCATAAGCGATTGCCGCCATTGTAGGTCGGAGCTGCACCGAAACGGTTCAGGCGCACGTCCCCTCCATGTTTGCACGGCGTAGCATGAACAGAGTGTTAATAGGGCCAAAATCACCCCATTTTGCGCCGGCGTGACATTCCGGGATCAGCGCGCATCGGCATTCTTCGGCGGCGCGCCGGCCGCCACGACGTGAACCACGCGAAAGCCGTTCTCTCTCAGATACCGCAGAAAGGCCGGCATGATCGCCGCCGTGCGCGCCTTGGGGTCGTGGAAGAGGATGATACCCTTGCCGCTAGCTGCGAGGCGCTCCGTGACGAGCTTCAACTCCTGTTCCGGCGTCATCTCGTTCCAGTCGCTGGCCCAGAGATCGGCGCCGAACACGACGATGCCGCGCGACTGGAGCAGGTCGAGCTGCGCTTGCGTCGCCTCGAAATAGGGGAAGCGGAAGAACGGCGTCGACGGTGTCGTCGTCGACACCCCGTGCAGCGTCATCTCGTCGGCCGCGATGCCGCGGTCGATCTCGCTCCTGGCCTTGTCGAACGGGATCCGCGCCATGAACGGATGCGAGAAGGTGTGGTGGCCGATGGTGTGGCCTTCGCGCGCGATCCGCTTGACCATCTCGGGGTGTTCGGTGGCGTGCAGACCAATCAGGAAGAAGGTTGCGCGCACGCACTCCTGCGCCAGCGCCGCCAGCACCTTCGATGTCGTCGGCGGGTAGGGGCCGTCGTCGAAGGTCAGCACGACCTCGTGATCGGCCAGCGGCAGCGTCTGCGGAAAGCTCTTCAAGCCGACGCGCGGATAGGTCTTGGCGTCGACGCTGAGGATGCGCGAGGTACCGAGCGCGTCCTTGCGCGGGCACTCGGCGGCATCCGTCGAGACGATGCCGACGACGGCCGCGACGAGCGCACCCGCCATCATCGAGGTCCACCTCAGTTGGAGCATCTTTGTCATTGCGCTCGGAGTTGCCTTGTGGGTATTGCCTGATCGTCAGCCCAGATCACTCGTTCCACCTGTCAAACGGCGAGGCGCGCCATGGACGAACATATGGACGTTGCCCCTACCGCTTCGGATTCGGTACTCGACCACGTGCCGATGCGCAATGAAGACGGCGAAATTCGTCACGAATTCGTCGAGGAAATTGCCCATGCGATCGAGGCCGGCGACAGTGCGGCGCTGCGCGCCTGCGTCGCGGAGCTGCACGAGGCCGATCTCGGCGATTTGATCGGGGCATTGCAGCCCGACGCCCGCGTCCGCCTCGTCGAGCTCACCGGCCGTGATTTCGACTTCTCCGCGCTGAACGAGGTCGACGAGACCGTGCGCGAGGAGATCCTCGAGGAGCTGCCGCCGGAGACGGTCGCCGAGGGTGTCCGCGAGCTCGAATCCGACGATGCGGTCGAGCTCCTGGAAACCCTCGACGCCGCGGAGCAGGAGGAAATCCTCGAAAAGCTGCCGCTCAAGGAGCGCGTCGCGCTCGAGCGCAGCCTGCTGTATCCGGAGAACTCCGCCGGCCGCCGCATGCAGACCGAGTTCATCGCGGTGCCCCAGGATTTCACCGTGGGCCAGGCGATCGACTATATGCGCGAGACGCCGGATCTGCCCGACCGCTTTTACGAAATCTACGTCGTCGACAAGGACCAGCACTGGCAGGGCGCCGTGCCGCTCGATGTGCTCTTGCGCACGCGCCGGCCGGTGGCGTTGACCGAACTCACTGACGAGGACCGCCGCCGCGTTTCCGTCCTGGAGGACCAGGAAGAGGTGGCGCGCATGTTCGGCAAGTACAATCTCGTCGCCGCACCCGTGCTCGACACCCAGGACCGCCTCGTCGGCGTCATCACCGTCGACGACGTCGTCGACGTCATCGAGGAGGAGGCGGAAGAGGACCTCAAGGCGCTCGGCGGTGTCACCAGCGACGAAGAGCTGTCGGACACCGTCCTCACGATTGCGCGCGGCCGCTTCAACTGGCTGCTGGTGAACCTCGCCACCGCGTTCCTGGCGTCCTCCGTGCTCGGCCTGTTCGAGGGGCAGCTCGAGAAGATGGTGGCGCTCGCGGTGCTGGCGCCGATCGTGGCGAGCCAGGGCGGCAATGCGGCGACCCAGACCATGACGGTCGCGGTGCGGGCACTGGCGACGCGCGAGCTCGGCTCCTCCAATGCCTGGCGCGTGGTGCTGCGCGAGTCGCTGGTCGGCCTCGTCAACGGGCTCGCCTTCGCCGTGATCACGGGCATTGCCGCGGTGGCCTGGTTCAAGATCCCGGGCCTCGGCATCGTCATCGGGCTCGCCATCATCTGCAACCTCGTCGCCGGCGCGCTCGGCGGCATCCTGATCCCGATGGCGCTGGAGCGCGTGCGGGCGGACCCCGCGGTGGCGTCGGGCACGTTCGTGACCACCGTGACCGATGTGGTCGGCTTCTTCTCCTTCCTCGGCATCGCGACGCTCTGGTTCGGGTTGAAGTAGGGCCGGTTTGGGACGCCAGGCTCTCTCCACGTCATTGCGAGCGTAGCGAAGATTCCATGGGGAGTGGATAGCGACCAGGTCTGAGGCCAGACTGAGGGTTGCTGAATCCATTCAACCTGGAGACGACGATGTTGCTCGATCATCCTTCCGACGGACTGGCCGCTATCCGCACG
>Ga0209389_1000188_pt1 | contig 46884 bp, 47 predicted proteins | sample CowpearedBW_FD_187526 | JGI IMG/M metagenome (GOLD analysis project Ga0209389, IMG submission 187526) | Root nodule microbial communities of legume samples collected from California, USA - Cow pea red BW (SPAdes) (version 2) | ecosystem: Host-associated > Plants > Roots > Nodule | place: USA... | reverse complement strand
GCCTCGTCGAACACCGCCATCGCCGACTTCACGTTCATTTCCGGGATCAGCACGATGTCGATCAGGCGGGCGAGCTCGATCACCTGGATTTCGTCGGCGATGGTGTCGAGATCGCTGGAGAACAGGTCGGGCAGCAGGACGAGGCCGACATATTCGTCCGCATTATTGACGATGACGATACCGGGCCGCGACCCCAGCGCGAATTCGCGGCGCACGGCCGCGATCGTCGTGGTCGACGGCACCTTGCCGACGTCCGAGCGCATCAGCCGCTCGACGGTGAGATTGCGCAGCCAGCCGACGTCGTTGGCGCTGCGGATGGTCTCGCCGCGCAGGTGCAGGCGCCAGGTCGAGAAGGAGTGGCCGAACATGAAGCGGACGCAGATCGAGGTGACGATGCAACCGGCCAGCACCACGGCGGTGACGTCGACATTGCGCGTCATCTCGAGCACGAGGAACGACATGGTCAAGGGGCCGCCAACGATGGCGACGCCGAGCGTCGCCATGCCGGTCAGCATCGCGACCAGCGGATCGATCACGAAGTTCGGGCTGATCAAGAGCAGCAGCGCGGCAAAGAACTTTCCGATCAGGCTGCCGACGAACAGCGAGGCGAAGAACAGGCCGCCACGGAAGCCCGAGGCGAGCGAGACCAGGCAGGCCGTCACCTTCAGGGCGATGATCAGCGCGATCAGGCCGATCGTCATGTCGTGAAAGAGATCGAGCACCATGGCGCCGTGGCCGGCGGCCAGCACCTGCGGCGTGACAATCGCGAAGCCGCCGACGATGAGACCGCCGATCACCGGACGCAGCCAGACCGGCATCCAGGCGAACAGGCGCTCGAACGTCGGCGAGGAGCGCATCACGGCGATGCCGACGCCGCTGGTGACGAGGGCGAGCCCGATCAGGGCCAGGTACTGCTCGACACCGACGGCGCTGACCTTCGGTATCTCCAGCGAGTACGGCGCGCCGCCCAGCCATTGCGCGGTGAGAGCGCCGGCGAGCGAGGCCGCCAGGATCGGGGCGGCACTGCCGACCGAATAGACGCCGACGATCAGCTCGCAGGCGTAGAAGGCGCCGGTGATCGGCGCGCCGAACGCCGCCGCGATCGCGGCGGCAGCGCCGCAGCCGACCATCAGGCGCATATCGTTGCGGCGGAGATTGAAGAACTTGCCGAGCAGCGCGGCAATACCCGAGCCGATCTGGGTATAGCCGGCTTCGAGGCCGACCGAAGCGCCGCAGCCGTTGGAGATCAAGGTCTGGCTCGACACCACCAGGCTGTCGCGCATCGAGAGATTGCCGCCGCGCAGCGCGTTGGCCTCGATCGGGTCGACCGCGTTCGAGATCTTCATGCGCCGCCGCGACCATTCCATGATGCCGAGCGAAAGCCCGCCGAGCGCCGGCGCAATCAGCGCCGCCCAGGGACTGACGCTCGCATTGGACGAGAGGCGAACATCGATGGGGATGCCGTAGATCACGACGTGCGCGATCTGGGCGATCTCGGCCATCAGCGTCACGATCGCGCCCGCCAGCGTGCCGATCACGAGCGCAAGCGGGATCAGGTAGAACTCGTTGCTGCGCAGCAGGGCACGCAGCCGAACCATGGTGCGGTTCGTTCTCTTGCTATCGATCAGATGTCTGATTCGAACGAACACCTTCTGCCCGCCCTACCCTTCCGACAGGCCGTAGCCGGCCATGCGGACGCTGATATTGCCAGAGGTGCCCTGGTAGATGCCGAGCGCATTCATGCGGCGGCAGGCGTCGATGATGGCCTGTCTCTTGTCGAGCTCGTCCGCTGTCATCGACATCTCTCTTCTTCTCGGCTTCTTGGCGATGAACGTCAGAGGGGAAGTACGGCAAAGCAATGTCGCAGTGCAAGCGAAAGCGACCTGATCGGGCGCCATCTTGCCGACGGATCCGCGGCTTCTCGAAATGAACCGTAAAATCAATAAATTAGCAAATGGTCGCACCCCTACGACAGGCTCGCCCGAACGGCTGCAATGCCGTTGATGACGAACTGCACCGAATAGGCGGCGAGCAGCATGCCCAGCACGCGCGAGAGCACGGCATTTCCGGTGCGGCCGAGAGTGCGGGCGATCAGGCTCGCGGAGACGAAGCACAGCATGCAGAGCAGGCAGACCGAGAGCACCACGGCGATGATGATCACGAGCCTCGCCCCATAACCGGCATCGCCCGCCAGCAGCAGCGTGGTCGCGATCGCGCCGGGGCCGGCCATCATGGGAATGGCGAGCGGAAACACCGCGACATCTGAGGCATGCTCGGATGTCGCCTTGTCGGCCTCCCGGGCCTCGCGATGCGGACGGTCACCGAAGATCATCTGGTACGAGACACCGAATAGCAACAGCCCGCCGGCAATCTGGAAGGCGGGAATGCCGATCCCGAGCTGGCGGAGCAGGCCGTTTCCGACCAGCGCGATCACGACCAGGATCGAGGCGGCGATCAGCGGCGCCCGCAACGCGACCGTTCGCTTGATCTTGTCTGGCATGCCGGCGGTGGCGGCCAGAAAGGCCGGCGCAAGGCCGACGGGATCGACCACCAGCAGCAGCGTCACGAAGGCCGACAGGGCGAAATCGATCATGTCTCGGGGGGCTCCGCGGAAGGAACGATGGCAGGCGGACTGACTTAGCCCGGCAGAACCATTTTGGAAATCACTGGAGACGATCAATGAGCGACAGTGGAATCGGAATGCTGCTCGGCCATCTCTCGGCCAACCTGCTCTGGCTCTGGTTCATTGGAGCCTTCCTGCTCGGCGCGGTCCTCGTCTACGGCGTGATGAAGGCCGGACGCCTGCGGCGCAGCGAACGCGCGCAGCTCGACCGTAACACCGAGGCCCGGCAACGGCAGGAGGACCCCTACAAGCATCCAACCTGAGAGATCGCCGTGAGCGCCGGTTGCAGTTTGGAACTTTCGTTTTTCAAAGGGCTTTGATCGCCTGAGGATTGAGGGAGGCGACGCCTTCCGATGTGACCTCAAGAGGAGGACGTATGGCTAAACGAGCGAAGAAACGCACAACCAAGAAGACCGCCGCGCGCCGACCGCGTCAGGCGCCGAAGATGCTCAGCGACCTGTTCCTGGAGACGCTGAAGGACATCTATTTCGCGGAGAACAAGATCATCAAGACGCTGCCGAAGATGGCCAAGGCTGCGCATTCGAAGGATCTTGCGGCGGCCTTCAACAAGCATCTGCGCGAGACCCAGGGCCAGGTCAAACGTCTCGACCAGGTCTTCAAGATGCTGGGCAAGCCCGCACGTGGCAAGACTTGCGAGGCCATCAACGGCATTACCGACGAGGGCGCCGAGATCATGAAGGAATTCAAGAACGCGCCTGCCCTCGACGCCGGTCTGCTCGCGGCGGCGCAAGCCGTGGAGCACTACGAAATCTCCCGCTACGGCACGCTGCGGACCTGGGCCGAGGAGCTCGGCATGCAGGATGCGGCGAGGCTGCTCCAGGAGACGTTGGACGAGGAAGAGGCGACCGACCACACGCTGACCGAGCTAGCGACGTCCGTGATCAACCTCGAAGCGGAAGACGAGTACCGCGCGGCGGCCTAAGCCGCACGCGCGCAAGGAAAGACGCCGCGGTCCGGGCCGCGGCGTTTGCCTGTTCGGGATCACACGATGGCGCATGGCACGCCCGCGTCGTCGGGCTGGATTTCCGCGGAACCCGCCCCATATGCAGCCTTTCCCACCGCCGAGCCCGCATCATGCAACCCAAAAATCCCCTCGACTGGATGCTGTCCGAAGCCCTGGACTCGCTGACCCGCGCCGAACGGCTGCGCCAGCAGTTCGGCCGCCAGGAAGCCTGCTGGGAGCCGCCGATCGACGTGCTCGAAACCGAGCATGAGCTCCTGATCCTGGTCGCGCTTCCCGGCGTCAATCCGGACAATGTCGAGACGATGATCCATGACGGCGCGCTCGTCATCTCCGGCCAGCGCACCCTTCCGCCGGAGCTTCGCAGCGCCCGCATCCACCGGCTCGAGCTGCCGCAGGGCCGCTTCGAGCGGCGCATCGCGCTCCCCCTTGGCCGCTACGCCATCAGCCGCTTCGTGATGGACGGCTGCGTTGCGCTGCGTCTCGCCAAATCCTGAGGTCGATCATGGCCACCGAACAGATGAATAACGCCCAGACCAATTCCCAAAACAATTCCGACATGAAGGTCCCCGAAGACGCGCTGATCGTGATCCCCGTGCGCGAGATGGTGCTGTTCCCCGGCGCGATCGCGCCGATTTCGATCGGCCGGGCAAAGTCCATCGCCGCCGCACAGCAGGCGCTGCGCGAGCAGCGGCCGGTCGGCGTCGTGCTGCAACGCAGCCCCGAGATCGAGGAGCCCGGCCCGGACGACCTCTACCGGGTCGCGACCATCGCCAACATCGTGCGCTACATCACCGCGCCCGACGGCACTCACCACATCGTCTGCCAGGGCGTGCAGCGCGCGCGCATCCTCGACTTCCTGCCCGGCACGCCGTTCCCGGCTGCGCGCATCCAGCAGATCCCCGAGCCGACCACGACCTCGCCCGAGATCGAGGCGCGCGCGCTGAACCTGCAGCGCCTGGCCATCGAGGCGATCGAGCTGCTGCCGCAGGCCCCGCCCGAGCTGGCCGCGATGTTCCAGGGCACCAGCGCGCCCGGCGCGCTGGCGGACCTGGCGACCTCGTTCATGGACATCAAGCCGCAGGACAAGCAGGAGGTGCTGGAGACCATCGACCTCGCCTTGCGCGTCGAGAAGGTGTCGAAGCACCTCGCCGAACGGCTGGAGGTGCTGCGCATCAGCAACGAAATCGGCCAGAAGACCCGCGCCAGTTTCGACGAGCGTCAGCGCGAGGCGATCCTGCGCGAGCAGATGGCGACCATCCAGCGCCAGCTCGGCGAAGGCGACGGCAAGGCGGCCGAGGTCGCCGAGCTGACGGCTGCCATCGCCAAGGCCAACATGCCGCCCGAGGCGGATGCGCACGCCAAGAAGGAGTTGCGCCGCTACGAGCGCATGCCGGAAGCCGCCGGCGAAGCCGGCATGGTCCGCACCTATCTCGACTGGCTGATCGAGCTGCCCTGGGCGCTGCCCGCGGAGAAGCCGATCGACATCAAGGAGGCGCGCCGCATCCTCGATGCCGACCATTTCGGCCTGGAGAAGATCAAGAGCCGGATCATCGAATATCTGGCGGTGCGCAAGCTCGCCCCGCAGGGCAAGGCGCCGATCCTGTGCTTCGTCGGCCCTCCCGGCGTTGGCAAGACCTCGCTCGGCCAATCCATCGCACGCGCGATGGATCGTCCCTTCGTACGCGTCAGCCTCGGCGGCGTGCATGACGAGGCGGAGATCCGCGGCCACCGGCGCACCTATATCGGCGCGCTGCCCGGCAACATCATCCAGGGCATCAAGAAGGCGGGCGCCCGCAACTGCGTGATGATGCTGGACGAGATCGACAAGATGGGCCGCGGTGTGCAGGGCGATCCTTCCGCCGCGATGCTGGAGGTGCTCGACCCCGAGCAGAACGGGACCTTCCGGGACAATTACCTGGGCGTGCCCTTCGACCTGTCGCGCGTGGTGTTCATTGCGACCGCCAACATGCTGGACCAGATCCCGGGTCCGCTGCTCGACCGCATGGAGCTGATCAGCCTCGCCGGCTACACCGAGGAGGAGAAGCTGGAGATCGCACGGCGCTACCTGGTGCGGCGCCAGCTGGAGGCCAACGGCCTCTCGGCCGAACAGGCCGAGATCGAGCCGGAGGCCCTGAAGCTGATCGTCAAGGGCTACACCCGCGAGGCCGGCGTGCGTAACCTCGAGCGCGAGATCGGCAAGGTGTTCCGGTATGCCGCGGTGCAGGTCGCCGAGGGCACGACCGCAAAGGTCGTGGTGAGCCCGAAAGACATCGCTACCGTGCTCGGCCAGCCGCGCTTCGAGGGCGAGATCGCGCTGCGCACCAGCGTTCCCGGCGTCGCCACCGGTCTCGCCTGGACGCCGGTCGGCGGCGACATCCTGTTCATCGAGGCGACGCGCGTCCCCGGCAAGGGCGGGCTGATCCTGACCGGTCAGCTCGGCGACGTCATGCGCGAGAGCGTGCAAGCTGCGCTGACGCTGGTGAAGAGCCGAGCCACCCAGCTCGGCATCGATCCGCAGCTGTTCGAGAAGAGCGACATCCACGTTCACGTTCCCGCGGGCGCGACCCCGAAGGACGGGCCGAGCGCGGGCGTTGCGATGTTCACGGCGCTGACGTCCCTGCTCACCAATCGCACGGTGCGCAGCGACACCGCGATGACCGGCGAGATCTCGCTGCGCGGCCTGGTGCTGCCAGTCGGCGGCATCAAGGAGAAAGTGGTGGCTGCGGCCGCTGCCGGATTGAAGCGGGTGATGCTGCCGGCGCGCAACAAGCGGGATTACGACGACATCCCGAAGAGCGCGCGGGACAACCTCGAATTCATCTGGCTGGAACGCGTGGACGAAGCCATCGCCGCGGCGCTCGAGCCCGCTGATGCCAAGGTCGAGGCGGCGGAGTGAATGCGATGAGCGGATTGCTGGAAAGAGCGAAGCGATCACGGAAAACGCAGCGGCTGCGCCAGCTGCTCGATCGCGCCATCGATCGGGTTCGCGATGCGCTGGCGGCGCCAGGACCGCGGCTTCAGCCGGTCCCCGTCCGGGTGAAGCGCCGCAAGGGTTGAGCCCTCCGTCTCGAGCCCTCGCGGCAGCCCCAAATAAAAGGCCCCCTCCTACCCGAGGGGGCCTTTGCGTTGTCAGGCCACGGCGTCCTTGGCAGCCTTGACCGGGCGGGCGCGGACGATCTTCCGGGCCGGCTTGGCCTTGAACATCATCTCTTCACCCGTGAACGGGTTGGTGCCCTTGCGCGCCTTGGTGGCGGGCTTCTTGATGACCACGAACTTGGCGAAGCCCGGCACCAGGAACAGGCCGTTCTTCTTGAGCTCCTTGTGACCGACGTCGGTCAGCGTCTCCATGACGCTCTTGACGTCACGCTTGGAAAGCTCGGTGGCGGTCGCAATCTTTTCGATCAGCTGCGATTTGGACATTTGGGTTGGCATCGTGTCTCCTCTGATTCGTTGCCGGTTGCATATTAGACCAAGCGGCGAAGGCCTATAGCCTTCTGCACAGTTTTATCGCGTTTTTACGGGCTTTTTTGGCCCCCTGTGACAAAAAACCCTGCATTTTAGCTGCTTCCGGAGCGAAAGGAGCCTCAGGCAGCGGTTTTTGCCTTGTTTCAAAGGCCCGCAAGCCACCTTGCTAAAGCTGATTCGATGCTTTCGACAAGCGACGACCGGCCTCTTTGGCGGAGGCCGGTCGCGATTCGCCCTGAAAAATAAGGGCTAGATTGGTGTGTTGCCGCCATCGCAATTGCTCTCCCTCTCCCCGTTCTTACGGGAAGCGGGTTGGGGTGAGGGGCTGCTTCCGCGATCAAGGTGACAGTCGGACGCACGGAGAGTCCCCCTCGCCCGGATTGCATCTGACGATGCAATCCGACCTCTCCCCGCAAGCGGGGAGAGGTGAGAGAGAGTGAGGCTAGATGCGCTCGATGATGACCGCCGGCGCCATGCCGCCGGCCGCGCACATGGTGACGAGACCGCGCTTGAGGTCGCGCCGTTCGAGCTCGTCGAGCACGGTGCCGATCAGGATCGAGCCGGTCGCGCCGATGGGATGGCCGAGCGCGATCGAGCCGCCATTGACGTTGACCTTGGCGCGGTCGAGCTCGAGATCACGGATGTATTTTTCCGCAACCACAGCAAAGGCCTCATTGATCTCGAACAGGTCGATGTCGTCGACGGTCAGCCCCGCCTTCGCCAGCACCTTGCGCGTCGCCGGTACCGGCGCGTTCAGCATCAGGGTCGGCGAGTCCCCCATGTTGGCCATCGCCACCACGCGGGCGCGCGGCTTGAGGCCATGCGCCTTGGCGTAGGCCGGCGAGGCAAGCAGGATGGCGGCGGCGCCGTCGACGACGCCGGACGAGTTGCCGGCGTGGTGCACGAAGTCGATCTTCAGATCCGGATATTTTTGCAGGATCAGGCTGCGATAGGTCGTGCCCTTGTCATCGAGCGCATAGTCGGCGATGGCGGGGAACGCCGGCTTCAGGCTGCTGAGGCCCTCCATCGTGGTCTGCGGCCGCGGATATTCTTCATGGTCGAGCGCAAGGCTGCCGTCCTCGCGGTGGACAGGCACGAGGCTCTTCTTGAAGTGACCATTTGCCATCGCATGCGCGGCACGTTTCTGGCTTTCGAGGCCGAGCGCGTCGACGTCCTGCCGCGTGATGCCTTCCAGCGTCGCGATCGCGTCGGCACAGACGCCCTGATGCGACTGCGGATGCCGAGCGCGCAGGCGCAGATTGCCACTATCCATCATCATCGGACCGCCGCCGCGGCGTCCCTCCATCGACATCATCTCGCAGCCGCCGGCGATGACGAGGTCTTCCGCGCCCGCCATGATCGAGCTTGCGGCCATGCTGACGCTGGTGATGCCGGAGCCGCAGAAGCGGTCGAGCGTCACGGCGCTAGCGCGCACGTCATAGCCGGCATCGAGCGCCGACATCCGGCCGAGATCGCCGCTTTGCGTTGCGACCTGCGCGCTGCAGCCCCAGACGATGTCGTCGACATCGGCGGTGTCGATGCCGGTGCGCTCGGCGAGCGCGCGCAGCACGGTTGCGCCGAGCTGCTGCGGATGAATCCCCGAGAGCGCTCCCTTGCCGGCCTTGCCGATGCCGCGTGGGGTGCGGCAGGCATCGATGATCAGCGCGTCAACCATTGGCGTTGTCCTCTTGTTGATGGGTGTTGAGAGGCGTTGTGAATCAGGGGGACAGGTGAGTCAATGCGTGGTGGCTCGCCTCGCCTCTCCCCGCGTGCGGGGAGAGGCTGGATTTTACGCGCAGCGGAAAATCCAGGTGAGGGGGAGCTTCAGCAAGGACGGTGGCAGATGGACTCGCGGGTAGAGCCCCTCACCCCGACCCCTCTCCCCGTAAGAACGGGGAGAGGCGAAGAGATCACACCCCCGCCGCGTTGGTCGCGATCACGTTGCGATAGAAGCTGGCGCTGAGCTTTGGGGTGCGGACCTGGGTGTCGAAATTGACGTGGTAGAGGCCGAAGCGCTTGTTCAGCCCGTACACCCATTCGAAATTATCCATCAGGCTCCAGAGGAAGTAGCCGCGCACCGGCACGCCCTCACTGGTGGCGCGCTGGAGCTGGGCGAGATAGTTGCGCAGATACATGATGCGGTCGGTGTCGTAGATCTTGCCGTCGGGCCTCACCACGTCGTCGCCGGAGGTGCCGTTCTCGCTGATATAGATCGCGTCCGTCTTCCAGATCTTCGCAGCCAGCTTTGGCACCCAATAGATCGTCTCGGGTCCGACGCGCAGCCAGTCCGAATTCATGTGCGGGAACGATTTCGGGATCGGCAGCGGCATGAAGCCGGCACCCTGGTCGGAAGCCACCACGTAGTTCTGCGGGGCGTAGATGTTGAGGCCGAGGAAATCAACCGGCGAGGAGATGATCTTCAGCTCCGCATCGGTGTATTTCGGCGCGTTGGCCCCGGCGAATTTCAGGAAGGCCTCGGTATACTGGCCCGTCATGATGACGTTGAGATAGCCGCCATTCATCTCGCGCAGCGCGATTTCGGCGGCGCGGACGTTCTCCGGCGTGTCGATCGCGGGCGCGCAGGCATCGATGTTCTCGGCCGGTCCCACCCTGGTGCCGTGGCGGCCATGGGCGCGCACGGCCTGCACCGCGAGCCCGTGCGCGAGCGCGCTGTTGTGCCTGATCTGGTTGAGCTCGGCCTGCGGCAGCGTCAAGCCCGGCGCGTCGATGCCAATGCCGTAACCGAAATAAACGAAGCGGCCGCTCTCGTTCAGCGTGAACACGTTCTTGACCCGGTCGGTCAGATGCTCGGCGACATAGGCCGCGTAGTCGCCGAAGATCTTGCAGGTCTCGGTCGAGCGCCAGCCGCCGAAGCGATCCTGGAGCGATTGCGGCAGGTCCCAATGATAGAGCGTCAGCCACGGCTCGATGCCGTTCTTGAGGAGCTCGTCGACGAGCCGGTTGTAGAAGTCGAGCCCTTTCGGGTTCGGCTTGCCATCGCCATCCGGAAACACCCGCGGCCAGGCGACCGAAAAGCGATAGGCCTTGCAGCCGAGCTCCTTGATGAGCGCGATATCCTCCTTGTAGCGGTGATAATGCTCATTGGCGCGGTCGCCGGTAGTGCCGTCCTCGATCTTGCCGGGGATGCGCACGAACTTGTCCCAGATCGAAGCCCCTCGCCCATCCTCGTTGACCGCGCCCTCGACCTGATAGGACGAGGTCGCCGTGCCCCAGACAAAGCCCGCCGGAAAGCCGGTGCCGGCGCGCGGCGGCGGTGCCGGGTTGACCTCGACGGCCCCAACGGGATTTGCCATTCCGGCTGCGGACAGCCCCGCGATTTTCGCGAATTGGCGACGCGAGACCTTGTCCGACATTGATGCTGCCTCCTGGGATGGTTTGGGCGAGACGCCCGAGCTTCGTCGCGGACGCTCAGGCATTATGTCCGACTTCGACGTCCTGGAAAGTCGGCAAGCCGGGGCCGCCTCCCCATAGTTAACTCATTCAACGCCTTTTCCGCAGCGCAATTAATCTAAGCTTCAGGTCTCGCCTATAGGCTGCACTCAGAAAAAACAGTCCCTTTTTGGTTGCGAAAATGCCTCCGTCGTCAATTGCCGCCAATCCGCGGCGGGCCGCGCAAGGTCGCGAAAAGTGGGCCACGTTCTTTGGCACGCTCGATTCGCCCAACGTGCGGCTCCTCGCGGGCGGGCTGCTGATACCAAACCTAATCTCGCTCGCAACGATGGCTTCATTGGTCGATATCGGCTTGCCGCCGCGGACCATCGCCATCGCTCTCTATGCCAGCATTGCCATCCTGGCGCGGCGTATTCCCTTCATGCTCACGGTCGCGCTGTTTCTTGCCGTGCTCACCTTCGACATCGTGCAAACGTTGTCTCTCATGTTCGGCATCGGGCTGAGTGACCTAATGGCAGCTGTCGACCACGCGAGGCGCATCAATTTCTTCGCCTCACCGCTTTATTTCGCTCTGATCGTCACACTCGTCATGACCACGGGCCTAAGCCTGGCATGCTTAAGGCCGCGCGCCATGCTTATGAATGCGAACATACCGGTTCTCTTCTTCTTGGCACAGGCGTTCGGCGTGATGGACTATGTCAGCAACGCGTCGCCACACTACCATTTCGGCTCCACAATGGGACGCAACGAGCCGATCCAATCCGCTGCGGAGGTGTCGGGTTTTAGGCAGGCAGCAGGGGCCGACGGAAACAACGTCGTCCTGGTGATCGTCGAGAGCTTGGGCTACCTGAAGGACCAGAACGCCCGAACGCGCATAGCAGAACCCCTGTATGATCAAAGTCTGACCAGGGACTACACCATCACCTCCGGAAAAACGGTCTATTTCGGTTCGACGACATCGGGCGAGATGCGGGAACTATGTAATACGCGCACATTCTATACAGAGTACGTTCAGAATGACACCAACACCTGCCTGCCGGATCTGCTGGCCGCGCGAGGGTATAGCAACATCGCCGTGCACGGCTTCGCTGGAGGTATGTTCGAGCGTGAGCAGTGGTATCCGACAATCGGCTTCGACCAGGAACTCTTCCGCGACGAGCTGGTCAAAACGACCCGCCGCGTATGCGGCAGCGCCTTCGCTGGCGCGTGCGATGCAGATCTCGCGCCCGTGATTTCCGCGGCCTCCCGCGAAGCGGGAAAGCAAGGCAAGCCACGCTTCATCTATTGGCTCACATTGAATACCCATATTCCGGTCGCGCCTGGTCAAGCTCTGACGGATTTTCATTGCGAGACCGACGGCGGCGTCTTCGGTCGACCCAAGGTTTGCAGGATGGCCGAACTTTGGCACGACGTATTTGCCGTCGTCGCAAAGATAGCTCGCGACCCAGCCGTGGCGCCGGCCGACATCCTGGTGGTCGGCGACCATGCCCCGCCGTTCTGGTCGAGACATGACCGCGCCCAATTCGAGCCCGGTCAAGTGGCTTGGTACAGGCTCCAGCCCCGGCGAGCGTCTCCTCTGCCGATGCGGGACGCTCACAACCAACAGCGAGCATCGACGGACGACGCGGATAGCAGTCGAAGTGCGCAATGACCGAGCAGTGGTATTGCGCATGTCTGTCGCTCTCGTCCTCGAAGATCTGTAAAGTGGGTTCACGCCCTCAAGGCTGTCCCGCTGCCGTTTGCCGCTATCAACCCGGGTATCGGAGGCCAGCGCGATGCCTCTCCTCGCTCAGCGCGAGCGCTTCGGCAATTTCGGCAGCTTGTCGGGATTGAACGCCGGCATCTGCTCGGTTCGTTCAGGTGCCGGTGGCTGCTTTTCGGTCAGGATGAGCGTGCCCTGGAGGGTCATTCCCGGGACTTGTACGGCGGTCGCCGTGTAGGTCGCGATCTTGCCGGGGCAGTTTCCTTCGATGGTCAGCGTCAGCTCATCATCGTTGCCGAACACCGTTGCGCGTCCATCGGTATGACGCTTCGTCGATACCGTGGCGGTGAAGCGATCTCCATCGACCTGACAGGAGCCATGATACGTCATCAGGCTGTCGCGGCCCCAGATCTGTCCGTCTGCGACATGGACGATGCCGGTACCCTGGTCGAGCGGCGTCTTGTACCAAGCCGCGTAGGTGCCGTCCTTCAGCATGGGAGCCGTCTCCCCTGGTATTCCCAAGCGGGTAGTCCGCATCATTAGCGCTAAGAAAGCGTTAATCGCACGGCCCGTGCCAATCCGGTCTGTCCTTGCGCAGCTCGGCTTCAAGCTCCTCGATGATGCTGTGAAGCAGACACGCGGCGAGCGGATCTGTCACCTCCCGCTCCAGGCGCCTGTAACGCGCGATCCGGAATTCCTGCTCTTTCAACTGGTGCTCTGTCATCAGACGGGCCCTCCGACGAACCGACGCAGAGACGGCCGGGGAGTTTCGTTAAAATTTTCGGATCATTTTCTATGGTTTCTGATCGGTTAAAGGTCTTTCCTTCCCTCCTGTTGTGGGAGAGGGAACGGAGCGCGCCCGACGAAATATCCGTAGCGCAATTCGTCACACTCAAAACGTCACCCGCATGCCCGCATAGAACGCCCTTGGCCGTGCCGGGCTGAGCGAGCGCGGGTCGGTGAACTCTGCGCCGCCGTTGGTGAAGTTGGGCAAGGCTTCGCGGTCGAAGAACTGGCCGTAGGTCGCGTAACGCTTATCGAAGACGTTGTCGACGCGGCCGTAGAGCTGGATGTTCTTCGTGACCTGATAGGAGGTGTGGAGATTGAACACCGTGTAGGACGGTAGCTTCGCGAACTGGTTCGACTCGTCGCCGACCAGATACTGGCTGGAGACGAACAGCGCGTTGCCGCCAACCTTCCAGACGTCGGTCACGGCGTAGTCGACGCCGATCTTGACGCGATGGCGCGGGATTGCGGGGATCTGGTTGCCGGGCGAGACCTGGATGGTCTCGGTGACGGGATCCCTGAACGGGCTCTCCGAGCCGAGTTCCAGAGGATCAAGGAAGCGCGCGTCGAGGAAGGCGTAGCTCGCCTGAAGCTGGAGCGTGGGAGACTTGATGCTGACTTCGGCTTCGAACCCCTGCCGGCGCGTCCGGCCGACATTGGAAAAATAGCCGAAGCCGGTGCGCCCGACGGCGGGTACCGCAACAATGTCGTCATAGTTGGTGGCGCGGAAGCCGCCGATCTTCCAGCCGAGCGTGCCGATGTTCAGCTCCTTGGTGCCGCGCAGGCCCGCTTCTACTGTCTTGGACACGACCTGCTTCAGCGGCGGGTCGGAGACGAGAAACGCCGCAAGCAGGCAGGGACGGGCTGGATCGGCACAACCGAGCTCGAGCGGCGTCGGCACGCGGTTGGCCTCGGAATAGCCGGCATAGGCGGTCAGCTCGGGCGTGATCTTGTAGGTGCCGCCAACCACCGGATTGAACCGGGTGAAGGTGTGATCGCCATTGAGGTCGGTCCCGAGCTGATCTTCCAGCGTGATGCGCGCCACGTTGAAACGGCCGCCGCCGGTGATGGCGAAGGCGTCCGTGACGTTGAACGTATCCATCGCGTAGATGCCGTTATACTGGTTGACGGTCCGCAGCGAGACCGGACCGGCAACCGGGTCCGGCGTGCCGGTTGCTCCCAAGAAGACGCCGCTGCCGCTGACGACGTAGTTTTCTCCGATCGAGCCGATCTCGGCGGTCGCAGTATAGCGCGTGACACTGGCGTCATAGGTTGCGCCCATCACGAAGCGGTTGTCGTGGCCGAACAGTCGATCGGTGTTGGTGGCCTGTCCCGACACGCCGAGGGTGGTCGACCTTATCGTGCTCCGGTCGATCTCGCCGAGGATGGTTCCCGAGGCAAAGGGATTGGCGAGCTGAAGACCGTTCGTGCCGTTCGCCGGCGTCGTATCGTCGCCGAAGCACAGCAGCCCTGCAATGGCACATTCCTGCACATCGGTCGGATTGCCATCGACGAGCTTCTGCTCGTAGCGGCGCACATGGGCGGTGCCTTCGAGCGTCCAGGTCGGCGTCGCATCGACCTTGCCGGTGAGGTTGAGATAGCCGACGCGATTGCTCGTGGTCTGCGGTGTGGTGTAGGTCGCGCCCCAATATTTGTCGAGCAGCTCGGCCGGAACGGTGGCGCTGGCGCCGAAATCGTTCTTGGCGACGCCCATGTTGGCGTGGAATTCACTGTCGCCGGCCTTGTAGCCGACATCGCCGTAGAAGCGCCGCACGTCCGATCGGGAGAAATTGCGGAAACCGTTGTCGTGCAGGCCTTCGAGCGCGGCATAGACGCCAAAATTCTTGTCGACCTGCTTGCCCCATTGTGCTGAGCCCTGGATGCGGCCGAACGAGCCGCCCATGACATCGAGCTCCGCACCCCGATAGGTGAAACCGTCCTTCATTTGCAGGTTGATGGCGCCGCCCAGCGCGTTGAGGCCGAAGGCGGGATTGTTGGTCACCAGCGCCACCGACCTGATCGCGGCGGTTGGGATCAGGTCCCAATTGACGGCGTCGGAGAAGGCTTCGTTGATGCGGACGCCGTTTTGGTACACGGCGAGGCCCTGCGGCGTGCCGGTCACGGGCGAAGCGACGAAACCGCGGAATTCGACATCGGGCTGAAACGGATTGCCGGTGACTTCGCTGATGTTGACGCCGGCGATGTTGTCGCGCAGCGCATCGGTGACGTTGAGCGAACCGGTGCGCCTGATCTGGCTGGCATCGACGGCATTGATCGCCGACGGGACCTTGTCGACATCGAGACCCCGGCCGGTGCCCGGCGCGGTCGGATAGACGTAAATGCGTGTCCTGGGGCTCGCGGACGACGGGGCGCCCACGCGGGCGACCGGTCGCGACGGCGCAGTGCGCCTCGCCGCCGATGGCGGTGGTGCGGTCACCTCGACCGGCGGCAGGTTCTGAACGTTGGTCTCATCGTCCTGCGCCGCCCCGGCAGGGCCTGCAAAGACCAAACCCGATATCAGCCCCGTCGACACCGAGGCCATCAACAAACGACGCTTGAACGAAAGACCCTTGCCCATCCCCGCCTTCCCATCCGTGACCACCGGCTGTTTTGATTTTCGCCGTTTGGTCGAGACAAGTGTAATCAGCGGCAGTGGGTGCGCCAGCCACAAAAGGTCGGGAGATATCCGCACCCGTTTTCCCGACCAAATCGGGAATTCTTCCCGATGATCTCGGGCGCGATCAGGCCGCCGCCGTCGGAACCAACGCCTCGACGGTCAAACCGCTCTCGCCGGAGACGACATTGAGCGTGCCGCCCAGCGCCAGGATCCGCTCGCGCATGCCGACGAGGCCGAAACCGAGCTTCTGACCCGGCTCCATGCCGCGACCATTGTCGCTGACCCTCACCCGGGCGCAGACGCGGCCATCGCGCGTCGCCAGCACCGCCGGTTCAATGATGACGTTGACCGAGGTCGCGCCGGCATGGCGGAACACGTTGGTGAGCGCCTCCTGCACGATGCGGTAGATGGTGAGGTCGGCGGTCTCGCCGGTCGCGCCCAGCGCGGGCGAAATCGAGGTCTCGATCGTGACCTCGGGATGCGACTCCCGCCATAGCCGCGACAGCGATTCGAGCGCCTGGCGCAGGCCAAGCTCGGCGAGGCCGACGGGCCGCAGTCGCTCCAGCACGCGGCGGGTGAACTGCTGGAGCGCATTGATCTGCTCCAGCAAGGCGCTGCCGTGCTTTCGGACGGCCTCCGCACTCGGCGCACGTCCGTCCGCCAGCTTCGCCAGCGCGCTGGCATGGGCGCGCAGCGAGAACAGATACGGCCCGAACTCGTCATGCAGCTCGCGCGCGATCTCCTTGCGCTCGACGTCCTGGAGCGACACCGCACGCTCGGCAAGGCGCCGCTTGTCCTCCACCGCCTCGCCGAGCGCTGCTGCGAGATGATTGAGCTTGCCGCAGATCGCGGCGAGCTCGGGCGCGCCGCCCGGCGTGACCCGCGCGTCATAATGCCCGCCCTCGATCTCGGCCATCGTCTCGGCCAACGACTGGAGCGGCACCAGCGCTCGGCCGACCACATTCATCATCACCAGGAACAGCACGACCGCGATGACCGAGCCGACCTCGAGCTGGGTCACGATGCTGTCCCAGATTTCGGCCATTTCGTCGTTCGGATGCGAGGTGATCACGAGCGAGCCGGGCTTGCCATGGATCGAGACGGGCACGCTGACCGCGGTCTGCTCGGGATGAACCAGGCTGACGAACCAGGCCGGCGGCCCGCGCGTGTCGGCGTCGACATCAGACCGGGGCGGCGTCAGCGGATTTCCGCCAGCATCCCGTAGCGCGATGCTGACATGGCGCAGACGGCTGAGATCGCGCGCAATCTGGTTCAATCTCGCATCCGGATCGGGCGCCTCGTTGAGATCGGCAACGATCATCTCGATGAACTCGCGCGCGAGCCGGATCACGCTCTGGTCCTCGGCCTGCACGCGCGGCCCCGCCTCCGCAACCTGGCGGCCGATATTGACGGCGAGCCCGAGTGCCAGCAGCAGCGCCAGCAACAGGTTGATGCGCCCGCGCAAGGATAGATTTTGCCACATTGGTATCGCTCGTGCCCCGCGAAGGTTTTGCCCGCGCCTGTCCGATGACGTTGACAGAGGCGAAGCGGCGGATATCTAATCGGAAGCGTACAGCAATCCCGGCCGGGTTGCATGAGGCGACATAAGACGCGCGCGTCTTGCCTAGTCGGCTTCATGCGGCGCAGAACAGGCCGCGGCTGTCGCGGGGAACGCCTATGCGCATTCTGATCGTCGACGATCATCCCATCGTCGCCTCCGGCTGCCGTGCCGTGCTGGCCGACGAGGGCGAGATCGAGATCTTGGAGGCCGCCGACGCCGAAGACGGCGAGTGCGTCTTCATCGTCGAGCGCCCCGACCTCTGCATCATCGACATCAACCTACCGACCGTCTCCGGCTTCGAGCTCGCGCGCCGCATTCTCGAGCGCGCGCCCGAGGCCCGCATCATCATGTTCAGCATGAACGACGATCCGGCCTTCGCCGCGCGCGCGATCGAATGCGGCGCCAAGGGCTACGTCTCCAAGACCGGCGACCCCGACGATCTCGTCGAGGCGATCCGCGCTGTCGGAAGCGGCGGCACCTATCTGCCAAGCGCGATCGCGCGCAGCATTGCCTTTGCGGGACCGACGCTGGCGCAAAGCCCGCTGTCGAAGCTGAACGCGCGCGAGATGGAGATCCTGCGGCTGCTCAGCGCCGGAAAAAGCCTGTCCGAGATCGCCTGGCTGGTGCAATCGTCCTACAAGACGGTGGCCAACACCTCCTCGATCATGCGACAGAAGCTCGGCGTGAAGACCTCGGTCGAGCTGGTGCGGCTGGCGATCGACAGCGGCGTTGCCTGACATCGCCACAAATTTCGGTCACACAAGCGTTGCTATCTTGATGTGGTGAGATGCCACGGAGCTTTTGGGCATGACGATTCAGACTGTCTCGACGAACAAATCCTATGGCGGCGTGCAGGGCGTATACCGCCATGCGAGCCAGGCGACCAGAACCGACATGGTGTTCTCGGTCTATGTCCCCCCGCATGCGGATGGCGCCAAGCTGCCCGTGGTCTGGTACCTCTCCGGGCTCACCTGCACGCATGCCAACGTCACCGAGAAGGGCGAATTCCGCAAAGCCTGCGCCGAACTCGGCCTGATCTTCGTCGCGCCCGACACCTCACCGCGCGGGCCCGACGTGCCTGGTGATGCCAACAACGCCTATGATTTCGGCCTCGGCGCCGGCTTCTACGTCGACGCGACGCAAGAGCCGTTTGCACGCAACTACCGCATGTGGAGCTACGTCACCGACGAGCTGCCGAAGCTGGTGGCGGAGAATTTTCCGGTCGATGCCAAGCGGCAATCGGTGATGGGCCATTCGATGGGCGGCCACGGCGCGCTGACGGTGGCGCTGCGCAATCCGCACCGCTACCGCGCGGCAAGCGCCTTCGCCCCGATCGTGGCGCCCTCGCTCGTGCCCTGGGGCATCAAGGCGCTGACCGGTTATCTCGGGCCTAACAAGGACACCTGGCGCAGCCACGACACGGTGGCACTGATCGAGGACGGCGCGAAATTCTCCGGCTTCCTGGTCGACGTCGGTGAGGCCGATAATTTCCTGAAAGAGCAGCTCAAGCCGGAGCTGCTTGAAGCCGCCTGCACCAAGGCGAGCATCCCGCTGACGCTGCGGCGCCAGGCAGGCTACGACCACAGCTACTATTTCATCTCGACCTTCATGAGCGATCACTTGCACTGGCATGCGGAGAGATTGAAGGGGTGAGCTTTCTCCTCTCCCCCTCCCTCTCCCCGTTCTTACGGGGAGAGGGTTGGGGTGAGGGGCCGCCTCCGCGAAAACGGTAACAGTTGGAGCCGCGGAGACTCCCCCTCACCCCGAATTTGCTTTCGCAAATTCCGGCCTCTCCCCGCAGGCGGGGAGAGGCGAAGACCTCACGGCCGCCCGTAATTCGGGGCCAGCAAGCGGTTGCGGATCAGATAGCTCATCGTTCGCGTCCAGGATTCATCGCTGTTGCCGCGCATGTCGGCGCTGGCGACCGTGATCATGGTGCCGGTCTTCACGTCGCGCAGATAGATGTTCAGGTTGATGATCAGGTTCGAGACCTTCTGCACGAGCCCGGTGATCTCCAGCTCGGCGCCGAGCTGCCCGGCCAGCTTGAGGTCGCAGCCGCCGCAAGCCTGTAAGTTCGCGTGACGGGCGGCATCCCTGATTGGGGCGATGTCGAGCACCTGGAACCTGCCTGAATCAGCCAGCTCCTTGCGCAGCTGCTCGCTGATGCGCTCCAGCCGCGCCAGCTCGGGCCTTGAGCCGTAGAACTCGCCAGGCAGGCTGGTGTCGATCAGCTCGAAATCGAACACCGCCAGTTTCGGCGGGTCGGCGAGCGCGACCGATCCGGTCAATAGCAAAGCGGCGAGACATATCAGCGCTCGCACGATCGTGATTCCAGTCCCCATACGCGCGAGGACGAAATGCGGGGTTGCATGCCCTGACAAATTGGTCATGCTTTAGCAGAGACAATTCTCCAACGGCGGTCAAGCCGGAGAGATCGTCCGGAGGAAACATGATCCGATGGTTGGTCGGCCTGATCGGCTTGGGTGTTGCCGCGACGAGCGCGCTCGCGGCGGACCCTGTTACGATCGGCGTCGGCTATCTCGGCGTCGCCGGCACCAGATCGACGCTGTCGCTGGTCGAGCAGCCCGCGGAGAATGACGGCTTCGCCGGCGCCCGTCTCGCCATCGAAGACAACAACACCACCGGAAAATTCCTGGGCCAGCGCTTTACGCTGGAGGAGCGCCGCATCAAGGAAGGTGAGGATCCGGTCCAGGCCGCGACCGCGCTCGCCGAGAAGAACGGCTTCGTCATCGCCGACCTGCCAGCCGATGCGCTGCTGAAAGTCTCGGATGCGCTGCGGGAGCGCGGCACGCTGCTGTTCAACGTCGGCGCAATCGACGAGCGGCTGCGCGAGGCAGATTGCCGCGCCAATGTCATCCACACCGCGCCGACGCGCGCGATGCTGGCGGATGCGCTCGGGCAATATCTGGTGTGGAAGCAGTGGAAACGCTGGCTGCTCGTGGTCGGCTCGCATGACGAGGACAAGCTGTTCGCCGATGCGCTCCGGCGCACCGCAACGCGGTTCGGCGCCAAGATCGTGCAGGAGCGCACCTTCGAGGACAAGGGCGGCGCGCGCCGGACTGACTCCGGCGTGACGCTGATCCAGCGCCAGATGCCGGTGTTCACGCAGCAGGCCCCGGCGTACGACGTGCTCGTTGTCGCCGACGAGAGCGAGGTGTTCGGCGCGTATCTGCCCTATCGCACCTGGGATCCCCGTCCCGTCGCGGGCTCGGCCGGCCTCGTGCCGCGCAGCTGGGATGCCGCGCAGGACCAGTGGGGCGCGATCCAGATGCAGAACCGCTTCGTCAAGCTGAATTCGCGGCGCATGACCGCGCTCGACATGCAGGCCTGGACCGCGGTGCGCATGATTGGGGAGGCCACCTCGCGCACCAATTCCGGCGACGTCAAGAAGGTCGCCGACTTCATCAAAGGCCCGGATTTCTCGGTCGCCGCCTTCAAGGGGACGCGGCTCACCCTGCGCGACTGGAATCTCCAGCTTCGCCAGCCGATCCTGCTGGTCGACGGCCGCATGGTGGTGTCGGTGTCGCCGCAAGAGGGTTTCCTGCACCAGGTCTCCGAGCTCGACACGCTCGGCTACGACCGCCCGGAGAGCAAATGCAAGTTGAAATGAGAATCGTGAGATGAGGTCAAGCTGCCACCGCGACGACACTGCGCACCCTCCCCCGCTTGCGGGGGAGGGTTGGGGAGAGGGTGTCTCCACGAAGAAGACTCCCCAAGCGGAGCGAGCCCTCTCCCGTATCGCATCTCACGATGCGATACGACCTCCCCCGCAAGCGGGGGAGGTGAAGCCAGCCCGCGGACAGATGTCACGCATGCTGGGGCTTGCGTTGCTTGTGGCTCTAGCGCTCGCCACAGCGCCCGCGCATGCGTTCATCGCCTATGTCTCGAACGAGAAGAGCAACACGGTGTCGGTGATCGATACCGACAGCTGGACCGTGACCAAGACCATCAAGGTCGGCCAGCGCCCGCGCGGCATCGATTTCACCCGCGACGGCAAGTTCGTGATGGTCGCGGTCGGCGACGACGACACCATCCAGGTGATCGACGCCAAGACGCAAAGCGTGGTGGACAGCCTGCCCTCCGGCCCCGACCCTGAATTGTTTGCCCAGGATGCCGCCGGAAAGGTCCTCTACGTCGCCAACGAGAACGACAACACGGTGACCGTGATCGATCTCGAGAAGCGCGCCCGGCTCAGCGACATCCAGGTCGGCGTCGAGCCCGAGGGCATGACCATCAGCCCCGACGGCAAAACGCTGATCAACACGTCCGAGACGACCAACATGGCGCATTTCATCGACACATCCTCGCGCCAGATCGTTGCCAATGTGCTGGTCGATGCGCGGCCGCGCTTTGCCGAGTTCAAGCATGACAGTTCGGAACTGTGGGTGTCCTCGGAGATCGGCGGCACCGTCTCGATCATCGATCCCGGGAAGCACGAGGTGATCGGCAAGGTCACCTTCGAGATTCCCGGCCTGCGGAAAGAGGCGATCCAGCCGGTCGGCATCGGCATGACCAAGGACGACAAGACCGCCTTCATCGCGCTCGGCCCCGCCAACCGCATCGCCGTGGTCGACGTCGCGACGCGCAAGGTGACGAAATATCTGCTGGTCGGGCAGCGGGTCTGGCACATGGCGTTCACGCCGGATGAAAAATACCTGCTCACCACCAACGGCGTGTCGAACGATGTGTCCGTCATCGACGTCGCCGCGCAAAAAGTGATCAAGACCATTCAAGTGGGCGAACTGCCCTGGGGCGTTGCGATCGCGCCATGACCAGCCCTGCCCCCATCGCCGAACCGCGCGAGACCTCGAGGCCGGAAGCGGCCGCGGTGCCGGCGCTGTCGATCGACGGCGTCAGCCATTCTTACGGGCCGCGACGGGCGCTGACCGACGTCTCCTTCAACGTGCAGCCGGCGAGCTTCACCGCGCTGCTCGGCCTCAACGGCGCCGGCAAGAGCACGCTATTTTCACTGATCACGCGCCTGTTCGGCATCCAGCTTGGTCGTGTCTCCATCTTCGGTCACGACATCAGCAAGAGCCCTGGCGAGGCGCTGCGGCTGCTCGGTGTCGTGTTCCAGCCGCGCACGCTCGATCTCGACCTCTCGCTGACGCAGAACCTGCTCTATCACGCCGCGCTGCACGGCATCAGCCGGCGTGAGGCGGCCGCACGTAGCGCCGAGCTGCTCGGGCGCATCGGGCTCGAAGAGCGCGCCGGCAGCAAGGTGCGCGATCTCTCGGGCGGGCAGATGCGGCGGCTGGAGATCGCACGGGCACTGCTGCACCGGCCGCGGCTGCTGTTGCTGGACGAGCCGACCGTCGGCCTCGACGTCAAGGCGCGCGCCGACATCATCGGCCATGTCCGCCAGCTCGTGACCGAGCAAGGCATCGGCGTGCTCTGGGCCACGCACCTGTTCGACGAGATCATGCCCGGCGACGATCTCGTGGTGCTGCACCAGGGCAAGGTGCTGGCGCAGGGCCCGATGAGCCGCGTCGTCACGGAAGCCGGCGCGCAGGACGTCAACACCGCCTTCATGCGCCTGACCGGCGCGCAAGCCATGCCGGGAGGCGGCGCATGAGCAGCATCACCACCCGCGAAGCGCCGCGCGGCTTCTCGTTCGCCGAGTACATGACCTGCCTCACCGGCATCGTCTGGCGCGAGGGCCTGCGCTTCCTGCATCAGCGCGAGCGCTTCGTCTCGGCTTTGGTGCGGCCCCTGGTGTGGCTGTTCATCTTCGCCGCCGGCTTCCGCCAGGTGCTCGGCATTTCCATCATCCCGCCCTACGAGACCTACATCCTCTACGAGGTCTATATCGCGCCCGGACTGATGGCGATGATCCAGCTCTTCAACGGCATGCAGTCCTCGCTCTCGATGGTCTATGACCGCGAGATGGGCAATATGCGCACGCTGCTGGTGAGCCCGCTGCCGCGCGGGTTCCTGCTGTTCTGCAAGCTGCTCGCGGGCACCGCGGTGTCGCTGCTCCAGGTCTATGCGTTCCTCTTGATCGCCTGGTTCTGGGACATCACCCCGCCTCCATCGGGTTATCTCACCGTGCTGCCGGCGTTGATCCTGTCCGGGCTGATGCTGGGCTCGCTCGGCATGCTGATCTCCTCCGGCATCAAGCAGCTGGAAAACTTCGCCGGCGTCATGAATTTTGTCATTTTCCCGATGTTCTTCGCCTCCTCCGCGCTTTATCCGCTCTGGCGGGTCCAGGAGGGCAGCCCTTATCTGTATTACCTCTGCGAGGCCAATCCGTTCACTCATGCGGTCGAGCTGATACGATTTGCGCTGTACGGACAGATCAACTGGATTTCGCTGGCGGTGGTCGCGATCTGCACAATCGTCTTCATGATCGGTGCGATTTTCGCCTATGATCCGTCGCGCGGGCTGGCGCGACGCGGGCCTGCGGGAGGCGAAGGATGAAGGTTCTGATCCTGGCTGCCATGGCAATTGCGCTGTCGAGCACGGCCGCGCGCGCGGCCGATTCGCGCTATCCGGACTGGCCCTGCACCCAGGCCAAGGTGCCGGAGATTTCGCTGGCGGCTGTCTGGGCCGGCCCGCCGCTCGACGACGTCCAGAACAAATGGAAGGACGATGCCAAGATCAGCGCGCTGGTCGCAAAGCTGTCGGCGCGCAAGACGCCGCTCGACGAGGCCGAGAAGTCGGTGAAGGAGTTTCTGGCCGCCTCCGCGTCCGACAAGACAGCGAATGCCAAGTTGCTGTTCGCCGGCCTGTTCGACACGCTCAATGCCCAGCGCTCCCAGGTGATGAACGGGCTCGAACGCGTCAGCCGCAAGCAGCGCGAGGCCGCCGACAAGATCCGTGAGGAGACGCTGGCGCTCCAGGCGCTCCAGGGCGCAACGCCGCGCGACGATGCCAAGGTCGAGGCGCTCAGCAACGAACTGATCTGGAAGACCCGCATTTTCGAGGATCGTCACAAAGTGGTGCGATTCGTCTGCGAGGTTCCGACCACGATCGACCAGCGCCTGTTCGCGCTCGGGCGCGTGATCCAGCAGGAAATGGAATAGCGTCAGCCTCGCTGACGGCTCACCAAAGTTCCCGTGATATCAGCGCGATCGTTAACCCTTTCGCCGCGCTATCTGGCGGAACCAAATCACTCCAGGATGTCTTGTCGAAGTCAATCCAAGACATCCAATCCAGGACATCGGGAGGCCTCGATGGGAACAACAAGATTCATCTTCGCGGGCGCTGCGGTCATCACCATGCTCGCATCCAGCGCCTTTGCCGACGACATGACCGGAATGGTCACGCGGATCGATCGGCTCAATGGCACGATCTCGATCCAGCAGACGCAGAAAGGCACGGTCGGCGCCAGCTCAGGCAACGCCGGCGCGCTCCAGGAGTACAAGGCGAAGGACGCCGCAATGCTGGACGCCGTCCATGCCGGCGACAGGGTGAGTTATGCAGCCACCGAGACGAACGGCACCGGCACGCTGACGAAGTTGGAGAAGCAGAAGCCGTAGCACTGGTCCAGATCGTCATTGCGAGCGAAGCGAAGCAATCCAGAGTTCCTCCGCGGAATGATTCTTTGCTTCGCGGAGCCTGTCATCGGGCCGCGCTTCGCGCGGACCCGTTGGCTCGCAATGACGAAGGGGGAGCGCTGTGTCTATTGCTGACAGCGCGATCGCGGAGGCTCCCCTCACCCCAACCCGACCCTCTCCCCGCAAGCGGGGCGAGGCAGCGCACTCGGCCAATCGTTACTGCTCCGGGCGCGGCTCGGGCTGCGCTTCCTCGGTCGGGAGTTTTGCGTTCTCCCAGCCGTCGGTGCCGTCAGGATACCAGGCGACGTTGGAATAGCCGTACGCCATCGCGCGCTTGGCGGCGTTCCAGGACATCCAGCAATCGGCCATGCAATAGATCACGAGCAGCGCGGCCTTGTCGCCGTGCGATGCAAGCGCGAGGCCGCGCTGGAGATAATCGTCCATGGCGGGCGGCAACGCGCCGTAGCCGGTGTCCGGCAGCCACAGGCTGCCCGGAATATTCTTGCGCGGCGCATCGCGCCACACGGTGCCGGCGGGAAGGTTCTTCGGTTTCGGCGGCCGCGGCATCACGTCGACGAAGGCGCCGCTCCTCGCGCGCCAGATCGCCTCGGCCTCCGCCGTCGTCAGCACGCGCGCGCCGGCGAGCGTTGCCGGCACCGGCGCGCGGTAATTGTCGGTGCGATATCCCTCGGGCTCGAACGGCTCCTGCTGCTGCGCCAATGCCGGCCCTGCCAGAACAGCGGCGAGCAGCGCAACGGCAAGATGCCGCTTCATGGCGTCTTCTTGACCGTCTCCGCGCCGAGCGGCCGGTCGCTCTCGTCGAGCAGCGGGACGCCGAAGTCGAGCAGGATCTTGTTGATCTCGCCCTGGTTCTCCTGGATCAGCTTGTTCAGCTGCCGCTTCCAGTTCTGGTCGGCGGGGCGCACGCCCATGCCGATGCGATAGACCAGCTTCGGCCCGGTGGTTTCCTTCACCAGTGGCGTAACGTGGAGCGAAGAGCCGGCCTTCTTCGCATAGTAGCCAGCCATCGGGCCCCACAGCACGCCGGCGTCGATCTTGCCGGCGGCGAGGTCGTCGATCATGGCCTGCGCCGAACTGTCGAAGCGGGTGTCGATCATCAGCGGATAGGGCTTTGCATCGCCCATCAGACCGGCGATCGCCATGTTGGTCGCGGGCGGCGTGCCGGCGACGATGCCGACATGCTTGCCCTTCAGGCGCGTGTCCTCCAGCGTATCGACGTCCTCGAGCCCGCTGCCGGCCTTGGCGACCAGCGCATAGGTCGTGCGGTAATAGGGATTGGTGCCCTGCACGAGGTCGTCGCCCTGGGGGAAGCCCATGATGACGTCGCAGCGATGCGCACCCAGCGTCATGCGCACGAAGCCGGTGGCCTGCGGGAAGAACACGTAGTCGAGCTTCTTCTGGAGCTTGTCCGCCAAGAACTCGGCGAGCTTGTTCTCGAACCCCTCGCCTTTCTCGTTGGAGAACGGCAGATTGCGCGGGTCGGCGCAGACGCGCAGCACCTTCGGGTCCACCAATTCGAAGGAGAGGTCGCCGGTGTCGTTGGTCTGCGCGATCGCAGCATCGCCGAACACGCAGGATGCCATCAGGACCCACAGTGAAAACAACCAGCGACGATGTCGTCCGGCCTCCGTCATCGCGCTTCCTCCTCGTTTTGTTTGAATGTTATCCATGCAACGCATGACGCGCCAAGTTTTGCCAGCTTGGTGTTGGCTTTGCTTTGCTGCAGCGCAATGCAGCAAACCCTCTGAACTGAGGCGGAAAAGTGTCTTACGTCGCTTCAATGATCGCAGCCTTGTCCCTGCTGGGGATCGTCACGCTAGCACGCGCCGAGGCATCCGAATTGCCTGTGAGCGAAGTCGCGCCGGGAATCTTCGTACACTCCGGGACCATTGCTCTGATGACCCGCGCGAACGAGGGCGACATCGCCAATGTTGGCTTCATCGTGGGCGATGACGCGGTGGCTGTGGTCGATACCGGCGGCAGCTACCGCGAAGGCGAGGCGGTGCTGGCCGCCGTGCGGGCGAAGACGCCCAAGCCGATCCGCTACGTCATCAACACCCATGGCCATCCCGATCATGTTTTCGGCAATGCCGCGTTCGCCGCTGGAACCACCACCTTCGTCGGCCATAGCAAGCTTCCGCAGGCGCTCGCGGCGCGTGGGCCTTTCTATCTCGACAATTTCCGCCGCATCATGGGCAGTGAGCTGATTGATCCTGTGAAGATCATTGCCCCTACCCTGCTCGTTTCGGACACGACGACCCTCGATCTCGGGTCGCGCCGACTGATCTTGCGCGCCTGGCCGGCCGGGCACAGCGACGCCGATTTGACCGTGTTCGATGAGACGAGCAAAACTCTGTTCGCGGGCGATCTCGTCTTTCTCCGCCACATTCCGGTCATGGACGGCAGCATCCGCGGCTGGCTCGACACGCTGAAGGGATTGGAGGCCGTTCCGGCGCTGCGCGTCGTTCCTGGTCACGGCCCCGTGAGCGACTGGCGCGCCGCACTGACCGATGAGCGACGCTACCTGTCGACGCTGCTGTCCGACGTCCGCGCATTGAACAAGAAGGGCGAGCCGATCCGAACCGCCGCCGACAAGGCCGCCGCGTCGGAACGGCTGCGCTGGGAGTTGTTCGAGGAGTACAATGCCCGCAACGCAACCGCAGCATTCTCGGAAATTGAATGGGAGTAGCCGGCACGCTACGATAGGCAAAACGCCCGCAGGACCATAACCATGATGGCATGCACTCGCCGCCTGACCTTGACCGCCGTACTGCTCGGCATCGCCTTCGTCGTGCCGGCGCAGGCGGAAGAGGCCTATGATTCCTGGCCGGGCCTGGTGCAGGACATCTTCAATAGCCGTCCGATGAACGACGGCAGCACCGTGATCGGCATCGAGATGCCCTATCGCGCCGAGGACGCGGCCATCGTGCCGGTGACGTTACGCAGCAAGCTGTCGCCCGGCGATGCGCGCCGCATCCGTTCGATCACGCTGGTGATCGACCGCAACCCGGCGCCTATGGCCGCGAAGTTCGAGCTCGGGCCGGATGCCAATGTCACGGAGATCTCGACGCGCGTGCGCGTCAACAACTACACCGACGTGCATGCGGTGGCCGAGCTCAGCGACGACCAGCTCTATGTCTCGAAGGTCTATGTAAAGGCCTCCGGCGGCTGCTCGGCACCGGCGGGCAAGAACATCGAGGAAGCCAGGAACCGGCTCGGCCAGATGCGCTACCGGCAATTCGAACGCGAGGAGGCGCCGGCGAGCCGCGTGCGCGAGGCGCAGATCATGATCGGCCATCCCAACAATTCCGGCCTGCAGATGGACCAGGTCACGCAGCTCTATATCCCGGCCTTCTTCATCAACCAGCTCAAGCTGACGCAGGACGAAAGCCCCGTGCTGTCGATGGAAGGCGGCATCTCGATCTCGGAAGATCCCAATCTGCGCTTCACCTATGTCTCCAACGGCGCCAAGCGCTTTCGCGCCGAGGCAAAGGACACCGATGGGCACGTGTTCCGCAACGAGTGGGACGTGGAGAAGCCAGGGACGTGAAGATTTCTTACCCTCTCCCCCTGTGGGAGAGGGTGCCTCGCGCCGCGAGCGCAACTCTCAACGTCTGAGCAAGAGGAGAGATACCCTTCATCCGGCGCTTCGCGCCACCTTCTCCCACAAGGGGAGAAGGATGACACCGTCTGTGCCGCGATAGCTAAAAACACCTCACCTCGGCTTCCGCCTGCGCGCGCCTCAAATCATTCACCGCCGAGTTCGCCTGCTCCGAGGTGCGGAACTGGACGCCGAGATTACCGCGCACCTGGGACATGCTGAGCGCGGTCTCCGCGGTGACGTAGCGCGCATAGGGCACGATCGAGGCGACCACGTCGATCGAGCAGGAACATTGCTCGATCGTAGACCGCGCCTCGCCATTGGCCTTCATGCAGCCATAGACGTACTCAGCGCGCGCCGACGTCGGATAATCATTGGCATCCTCGGCCTGCGCCGCGCATGTGGTCGCCGCCAATACCGCCATTGCGGCGACAATCGGTCGTAGCCGTCCCGCCAGTTTCATGCGCATCCTCCCGATGGTTGCGACCAAAGCTATGCTATGCGTATTGTCCTGAAAAGCACTCCGTCAGAGGAAACGGCTCACAAGGTGATGAGAGCACTTGGTGCGATAAAGGTACTTGGTCGAACATTGGCGCTCGCGGTGGCGCTGGCGTTGACGCTAGCCGCGCCCGGCCGCGCCGCGGAGACCATCCGCCTTGCGGTGCAGAAAACCGGAACATTCTCCTGGGAGCTGGCGGCGATCCGCGCGAACGGTCTGGACAAGCAGGCCGATTTGTCGCTGGAGGTCAGTGAGCTCGCGAGCACGGAAGCGGGCAAGATCGCGATGCGCGCAGGCAGCGCCGACATCATCCTGTCGGACTGGCTTTGGGTATCGCGCGAGCGCGCGCTCGGCGCCAAGCTCACCTTCTATCCCTATTCCAGCGCGCTCGGCGCGGTGATGGTGCCGGCGGCCTCTCCAATCAAGACGCTCGCGGACCTCAGGGGACGCAAGCTCGCCGTCGCGGGCGGAGCGATCGATAAGAGCTGGCTGATGCTCCAGGCCCGCATGAAGCAGGACGGCATCGACCTGAAGTCTGCGGCGACCATCGTCTATGGCGCCCCGCCCCTGATCGCCGCCAAGGCGCTTGATGGTGAGATGGATGCGAGCCTCAACTTCTGGAATTTCTGCGCGCAGCTCGAGGCCAAGGGCTTTCGCCGCCTCGCCGGCATCGAGGACATCCTGCCAAGACTCGGTGCCAAGGGCACGGTCGCCGCGGTCGGTTATGTCTTCGACGAGAACTGGGCCGCAAGCCATCGTGACGCCGTGGCGCGATTCATCGCGATGACCCGCAAGGCCAAAGAGCTGCTGGTGACCTCGGACGCGGCCTGGGACAAGATCGCACCGCTTACCGGCACCACCGATCCGGCCATGCTCAAGACCTATCGCGACCGCTATCGCGACGGTATCCCGCGCCGGAGCATCGGCGACGAGGAGGCGGATGCGCGCGTGCTCTACCGCGTGCTCGCCGAGATCGGTGGCCGCGACCTCGTCGGGCCGGCGGCCGAGCTCGATCCCGGCACCTTCTATCACGCGGTCCCCGGAGACTGAGGTGCTGCGTCTTCTGTCGTTTGTCCTGTTTCTCGCAATCTGGTGGATCGCCGCGCTGTTCGCCGGCGGCGCAAAGCTGCCCTCCCCGCCCGCCGTGCTCCAGGTCATGATCGCGGAGGCCGCGAGCGGCGCGTTGTTCCTGCATCTCGGCGCCACGCTGGCGCGCGTCACCCTCGCCTTCGTGCTGGCGATGTCGCTCGGCAGCGCCATCGGCTATCTGATGGGACGGGTGAAGCTTGCCGACCGGCTCGGCGATCCCTGGCTGATCCTGCTGCTCAATTTACCCGCCTTGGTCGTGATCGTGCTGGCCTATATCTGGGCTGGCCTCACCGAGGCCGCCGCGATCGCGGCAATCGCCATCAACAAGCTGCCGACCGCCATCGTCACCTTGCGCGAGGGCGCCCGCGCGCTCGACCGCTCGCTCGACGAGATGGCGAGCGTATTCGCGATGCCACGCTGGCGTGCCTTCCGCCACGTCGTGCTGCCGCAGCTTGCGCCCTATATCGCAGCCTCCGCGCGCTCCGGATTGTCGCTGGTATGGAAGATCGTGCTGGTCGCCGAGCTGTTGGGCCGTCCGAACGGCGTCGGCTTCGAGATCGGCGTCGCCTTCCAGCTGTTCGACACGCCGCGGCTGCTCGCCTATTCGCTGACCTTCGCCGCCGTCGTGCTTGTCATCGAAACCCTGCTGGTGCAGCCGTTCGAAGCCCGCGCAACACGGTGGCGCCCCCGTGCGGCTTGAGGTCGAGATCACAGGCAAGACGTTCAAAAGTGCCGCCGGCGGAACGCACGAGGTGCTGGCGCCGGTCAAGTTCACGCTTGAATCCGGCGAGGTCGGTGTGCTGATCGGCCCCTCCGGCTGTGGCAAGAGCACGATGCTGCGCATCATCCTGGGGCTCGATCATGAGTTTCAGGGGCGGATCGCGCGGCCACCGCAGGCGCGGATCGGCATGGTATTCCAGGAGCCGCGGCTGCTGCCGTGGCGTTCGGTCGAGCAGAATGTGCGGCTCGCTGCACCCGATGTCACCGATGCCAGGCTGTCGGAGCTGTTCAAAATCCTGGAGCTGGAGGCACATCGCAGCCATTTCCCCGGCGAATTGTCGCTGGGGCTTGCCCGGCGCGTCGCGCTGGCCCGCGCCTTCGCCGTCGAGCCGGATATTTTGGTGCTTGACGAACCGCTGGCATCGCTCGATGACGCTCTCGCTGGACGCCTGCGGGATGAGATTGCGACGCTCGTCGCGAGCCGCCCAGTGATGACGCTTTTGGTGACACACAGCCTGGACGATGCAGTGCACCTAGGCGATCGGCTGTTCTTCCTGTCGCCCCGGCCAACGCGGATCGTGGCAGAGGTACCTATCGACATCCCGCGCGACACTCGCGGCGAAGCCGAGATTGCGGCCATCAAGGCCGGCCTCGCCCAACGAACTCAAGGCGACCGCGCCGAGCGAGATATCTCATAGCCGGTCGCTTGGCGGATGTGCTAGATAGGCTGGCAGCGGAGTTGATGATGACGCGGACGGTCGCCCTCTCAACGCTTGCAACGCTTGGTCTTGCACTCGTCACGATGACGGCGGGCGCGCAGGACATGATGCGTGACGTCGACCTCACCTCCCCCGCGATGGTCTCGGCCGAAATGACCAGGCCAGAGGTCGAGGCCGTGCTGGCCAAAGCGAGCGCCGCGCAGCCTGCCGATTTCACCGGCAAACGCCTGTCGGGCCTCGATCTCTCGGGGCTGGACCTGTCCAACGCGGTTCTCCGCGCCGCGCGGCTCAACAAGACAATACTCCGAGACGCCAAGCTCGACCGTGCTATCCTCGATCAGGCGTGGCTGCTGGGTGCAGATCTTACCGGCGCAAGCCTGAAGGGCGCCAATCTGTTCGCCTCGCAAATGGCCCGCGCGCGTCTCGACGGCGCGAACCTGTCGGGAGCGCGCATCGCTGCCGATCTGACCGGCGCAAGCATGGTCGGCGCCTCGATCGCGGACGCGAAGCTTGGCGCCGACATGCGCAACCAGTCGATGGGGCTGATGCGCGCGGTGCTCAGATCCGCCAACCTGGAACGGCTGAACGCGCGCAACGCCGATTTGTCGCGCGTCGATCTCCAATTCGCGGCCCTCAGGGGCGCCGACCTGAGCGGCGCATCACTGAAAAACGCCGAACTCGGCGGAGCCGATCTGACCGGCGCCATCGTCATCGACGCCGATTTCGACGGCGCCGATCTCGTCTCGGCGAAGCTGATCGCACCGAACGGCCTTGACCGCGCCAAAAATTTCGACAAGGCAAAGAACCGCGAGCGCCTGATCAGGGAATGACGGCCCGCCTTTGGGAGGACTGGCTGATGCGTTGGGTTCTAGCTTTGATCGCGTTGTTGACGCTTGCCGGCGAAGCCGCCGCGCAGGCCAAGGGCAAGGGCATCCGGCTCTGGAATCTGACGACTGAGACGATCTCCGGCTTCCAGCTCGCTCCAGCCGGCAGGACCGACTGGGGTCCGAACCAATGCTTGAACGACAAGGACAAGGAGGTCGACCACGACGAGCGGCTGCGCATCACCGGCGTCGAGCCGGGCCATTACGACGCCAGGGTGAGCTATCCCAATGGCCGGCAGTGTATCGTCCGCGGCATCGAGATCAGGGCCGACGCGGTGTTCTCAATCGCCGATAAGGATTTGAAGGATTGCAGCAGGTAGCGCCGCCGCTCACGCCTTGTCATGCGTGTGCGGATATTCGCAGCGCCACCGCACCGCATGCCACTTCGGATGTTCGCCGACCCATTGCGCGATATAGGGCGGCGCGGCCATCGCGCATTGCCGCGGCGACCCGGAATAGTTGAACACCAGATGCTGCTCCTCGCAGGTCGCAGGCGAGAGCACCGCACACACAGTCACCACCAGGTCAATCGGGTTCATGCCGGAATCCTGTCGCAAGAGGCGATGGAGATTAGCACGAAAGGATACGTTCCAAGGAGCGGGAAATTTCAAACCGGGGCTGAAATTGGAGTGTTTTCGTGCCCTTGCGCACTTGCGCCCTAAAAGTTAATCCCGAACACAACCCTCGCCTGGTGGCGCTCGAAATTGACGAGGTCGAGATTGGCGGATGATCCGGCCGGACGTCCCCAGGCCTGCATGCTCCAGCTCAAGGTCAGGCGCGAGCGCTCGGAGAGCTGGAAGTAAGCGGTGGGGCCGACGAATAGGGCCTGGCCCGAAAACTCGCCGAGGCCAATGCCTTCGTATTGCCGGAAATAGCGCATCTCCCCGCCGAGCAGCACATTGGGCCGCACGCGCACCATGCCGGCAAACGCCGCCCCGATCGTCGAGTTCTTCTCGGAGAGTCCAGCCACCTCGAAGCGCGCCCATTCCGGCTGATAGATCAGATTGAGCGCAGCGATGGCGAAGTTTGGCACGAGCTCGCGGTCGAAGGCGAGCGTGAAATCGGTGCCGTACATCCGTCCCTTCGCGCCGCTGGTCTCGTCGATGCGGCTGCCATGGAGCTCGGCGGCGACAGTCAGGCCGAACGGCGCGTGCTCGCGGTCGAGCAGGCGATAGCGCAGGTCGAGCGAGGCGCCCTGGAAATTGAGCTGGCGGCGATCGTCGATGTCGGGGACGCCGGTGATGTCGTGCAAGCTGGCGATGCCGCCGACCTCGATGCGGAAGTTCGGCAGCGGCACCACCTCGATCTCGACCTCCTGCGCGAGCGCGCGATAGGCCCCAGCGCCCTTACCGAATCGTCCCGTCGTCTCGCTCTGGAATTCGCGCTCGCCGACAGTGCCGACATCGGTGCCGATCATGAAACCGAAGATGTGCTCGGTATCGAAGCCCTCCTCGGCATACGCATAAACGGGTGTCAGCACGCCTGCGCACGCAATCATCAGCCAAAATTTGCGAGCTCCGCCGCGCATCCCGTGCCCTGAAGGCGCCCCCCCGCTTTGATGCGGCAGCAGCGCTGACCCGGCATCATCGTAACACACCGCCCCGGAGCATGGTCGAGATTTTGAAGGCGAGAGCAGTAAAGCGCTGCCCGGGTGTGGCTTTGCATCAATGGCAAAGCGCGTCAACAACAACGCGTGACACACAACGGCTGACGAGGATCCGACACTGCCACGGCTTCGACGGCGTTTGCCATCGAAGCCGCGGCAGGTCGTCAGTCTTACTTGCGCGAAGCGCAGGCGTACATGTTGATTTCCATGCCGACCGGCACTTCCACGATCTTCGGAGCTTTCCAAGCCATTCGGGGTCTCCCAAGGTATTGAGCGCGACATCGCGCGGGGCAAAACCTAGGGCTCGGTCCCCTATAGTTCAAGCGCCGATTCGAATGCCGAACGCGTCTGTGTCGATTCTTCGCGGCCGCATTTCTCTCTCGGGCAAAGCCAGTTCCCTCTTGGTCAAGCACAGACCTGGAGGACATCACCTTGCGCGACACACTGTGCTCGAATCGGCACGACCAGCGCCGCGTCGTCAGCAGTCCTTGTCGGCCATTGCCGGGTTCGGCTTGGCACCTTCGGCCTGCTGAGCCGCCGTCGGTTCACTCTGCATCTGCCGCTGCGCATCCTCGGATGAAGCCGGCGTTTCGCCGCTCGCACGATTCATCGTGCTGGTCGGCGGATGCTGACTGGTGTCGCTCGCCGAACTCGATGGATGGGATTGCGCCGAGCCCACGGTGACCGGGCCAGACCCGGCATCCTTGTCAGTGGCTGCACTGCCGGTTTTGCAGGGGCCCGCGACGGCGACACCGGCGCTCAACGTCAGGATCGCGCAGGCAGCAAGAACGGATCGTTTGGTGTTCATCTGCATGATCTCCTCTCCTCCCGCCGCGCAGCCCCAACGCGCCAGGCAGGCCATTTCGAGGAGAACAGGCCCGGCAGCTCGATGTTCCGAGTGTCGGAGCGGAATTAATCGCACTGCCGCCGCCCACGTCCGTTCCAGGCGTACGCACTCAGCGCAGCAGCCGCAGCAGCGCGCGGCCGGCCCGCGCGTTCAGCTCTTTTGCATCGAGCGTGCCATCCTTGTCCGGATTGGCCGCATTGAAGCGCTGCTCCACCACGGACAGGTATTCGTCGAGCGTAAGCGTCCCGTCATGATCGGGATCGGCGGCGGCGAGCTCTTTCGCCGACAACCGCCCGCGCAACTCGCGTGCATCGAGCGTGCCGTCGTGGTCGGGGTCGAGCTTGGCGAACAATGCGCTGGCCGCCTTCTTCACCTCGGCGAGATCGAGCGTGCCGTCATTATCTGTATCGAACATCTTGACCGCGTTGCCGGATGCCGCGAGAGCCGGACCGGACAGCAATGCAATCGTGAGCGCAAACGCAATTGAGCGACGTGACCTCATCGAAACCTCCTGAGAACTCGATTCGAGCCAGCACGAAACTGACATAAGTCCACAATCGAGCCCCGGTTCAAGTCGGAAATTACAACCTGCGCGCGCCACAACTTACGGAACCCCGCGGGCGTCAGCCTAGTCGCTTCCGTCGGACCGCTTCGCGTCGCGGAATTTCTCCAGCGTCTGCGCACAAGTGAGAACGGGTTGTCAGGTTTCCGTCAGGTGACTGGGCTCCCGCGTTCAACAGGTTGGCGTCGCACTCACGACTTTCGTATTGACGCGTTTTGCATTCGGGCGGAGTGTTGTTCCTGCAGCGTCAAAAGACGCGCATATTGGGAGGAACGGATGAAACGCTTTGCGATGGCCGCGAGCCTCGTCATGCTTGCATCGACTTGTGCAAGCGCACAGACCACCGAGCAACTGGTCAAGGGCGCGACCGATACATCGAACGTTCTCAATTACGGGATGGGCTACAATCTCCAGCGTTTCTCGACGCTGAACCAGATCAACAAGGACACCGTCAAGAACCTCGTCCCGGTCTGGAACTACTCTTTCAACGATGATCGCAGCGAGGAATCGCAGCCGCTGGTGTACCAGGGCGTGATCTACGTGACCTCGCACAATGCGACCATGGCGGTGGACGCCAAGACCGGCAAGCAGATCTGGAAAACCAAGGTTGAGTATCCCGCCGAGACGCCGCGCATCGTCTGCTGCGGCATCATCAATCGCGGCGCCGCGCTCTACGACGGCAAGGTATACCGCACCACGCTGGACGCCAACGTGATCGCGCTGGACGCCAAGACCGGCAAGGAGCTGTGGCGGCAGAAGGCCGCCGACATCAAGGAAGGCTATTCGATGACGGTGGCCCCGCTGGTCGCCGACGGCGTCGTCATCACCGGCATCTCCGGCGCCGAGTTCGGCACGCGCGGCTTCATCGACGGCTGGGATCCGGCGACGGGCAAGCATCTCTGGCGCACCCATTCGATCCCCTCGCCGGACGAGCCCGGCGGCGACACCTGGAAGGGCGACACCTGGAAGCTCGGCGGCGGCTCGACATGGATCACCGGGTCCTACGATCCCGAGCTGAACACGGTCTACTGGGGCATCGGCAATCCTGGCCCGTTCAACTCAGCGGTGCGCCCCGGCGACAATCTCTACACCTGCTCCGTGCTGGCGATGGATCCCAAGACCGGCAAGATCAAGTGGCACTACCAGTTCTCGCCGAACAATCCGTTCGATTATGACAGCGTGGCCGAAATGGTGCTCGCCGACATAAACGTCGAGGGCAAGCCGACCAAGGTGCTGATGGACGCCAACCGCAACGGCTTCTTCTACGTGCTCGATCGCACCAACGGCAAGCTGCTCGCGGCCAACCCTTACGTGAAGGTCAACTGGGCGACCGGCATCGACATGAAGACCGGACGTCCGATCGAGACCGACGTTTCGAAGGACGCGCGCGAGGGCAAGAAGGTGACCGTCTATCCGTCGATCCTCGGCGGCAAGAACTGGGAGCCGATGTCGTTCAATCCGCAGACCGGCCTGGCCTATGCCAACACGCTCGCCTTCGGCGGCAGGTACAAGACCGAGCCCGTGACCTTCAAGCAGGGTGAATGGTATCTCGGCATGGATCTGAGCGACCTCTGGGAGTACGGAGACGGCCCGCGCGGCCATCTCAAGGCGATCGATCCCCTGACCGGCAAGGCGAAGTGGGAGGCTCCCGTCGACATCCCGCGCTTCTCCGGCGTGCTGTCGACCGCAGGCGGCGTCGTGTTCACGGGCGCGCTGACCGGCGAGTTCGAGGCCTTCGATGCCGACAGTGGCAAGAAGCTCTGGCAGTTCCAGACCGGCTCCGGCATCGAGGGACAGCCGGTCACCTGGCAGCAGGACGGCGTGCAATATGTCGCCGTGACGAGCGGCTATGGCGGCGTCTACTCGCTGTTCTCCGGCGACGAGCGGCTGGCCAAGGTGCCCCCCGGCGGCTCGCTGTGGGTCTTTGCAGTCAAGCAGTGACCACAGGCACGATGCTGAAGGAGATATCTCACAAGACGGCGGCGATCTTCGCCGCCGTCGCGGTGCTGACGGTCGCGTTTGTGGCGACCGTTCGTGCCGCGGACGACGCAACCGGCAATCCTCTGCAGGCACAGATCGACCACGGCAAATCGACCTATGCCGAAAAGTGCTCGCACTGCCACGGCCCCAACCTGATGAACTCCGGCACCATCACGCCGGACCTGCGCGCTATCCCTGACGACAAGACGCGCTTCGTCACCACGGTGAAGAACGGCAAAAACAACAAGATGCCGCCCTGGGGCGACATCCTCAACGACGACCAGATCGGGGACCTCTGGGCCTTCATCTCCAGCCGGAGGAAGCCATGAGGCGTTGGCTCGCCGCGTGGAGCGTTGCGGCGATCCTCGCGGCGGCGCCTACGGTTGCGCACGCGGCGGATGACCCGCTGAGGATCTGTCTTGATGAAGGCCGGCCGCCGCTCTCGGTGCATCAAAAGGGCAAGCCGGATGCGGGCTTCGACGTGCTGCTGGCGCAGGCGGTCGCCGAGCGCCTGCGACGGCCGCTGACGATCCAGTGGTTCGAGAGCAAGCTCGATGAGGATTCCAGCCCACAGCTCGAGGCCAATGCGCTGCTCTCGGACGGGCGCTGCGCGCTGGTCGGCGGCTACGCGCTGACGCAGGATTCGCTCGTCAAGCCCGGCATGAAAACGGCGCGCCTGCCGGATTTCGCTGGCGCCACGCGCGAGGACCGGCGCCGCCGCGTCGCGCTCGGCGTGCTCGCGCCGAGCCAGCCTTACGTCTATTCGCCGATGACGGTGGTGCTCGGGCCGAAGGCGAAGGGCCGCAAGATCGGCGACATCGGCGATCTCGCCGGCCTTCGCCTCGTCATCGAAAGCGGCTCGCTCGGCGATGCCATCCTGATGACCTTCGACAAGGGCCGCCTGATCGACAACATCACCCATCTCGTGCCCGGCCGCGACGACCTCCTCGGCGCGCTCCAACGCGGCGACCATGACGCGACGCTGATCGATCTTGCGCGCTTCGATGCCCATCGCGCCGCGCACCCCGATACGGCGATCACCGCGTCCGGCTACTATTATCCGATCGGCGCCAATCGCGGCTATGTCGGGCTTGCCAGCGATCCCGCGCTGATCGAGGCCGTCAACACGACGCTTGGCCAGCTTGCCGCCGAAGGCAAGATCGCCGAATTCGGCAAGCAGGCTGGCCTCACCTATCTGCCGCCGCGCGAGCCTGCGATCCTCGGCGATGTCTGGATGAAGATCATTCAGCGGTGAGAGTTCGTCGCGAAGAGCGATGGCACCGGGCGTATCCATCAACTCCGCCGTCATTCCCCGCCACCGGGTCTCGCCTTCGGCGAGCCCGATGACAGGCTCCGGCGCGGAATCCAGTACGCTGCGGCCCATCGATTGAACCACGACCGCCACGGAGTAGCGTCACCTTTGCTGCTATCCTCCTCGCAAGCCCCATCAAGCCGCTATTCGTAATGCTGACGGCACTTGCCGGCTTCCTTGCGGTGGCGGCGACGCGCTATGGCGAACATTTCTGCACGTTCGGCAATTGGGTCTTGCTTACCGCTCTCTTGGCCAGCCTTCTCTATATCGCCATGTCGACGTGACAGGCGCGCAGCCGACGCTACGCGGCCGGCACAACATTGTCGGCGACCGGCCGCAGCGCGACGAATCCAAAGCGAGATGGGATTGGGACGAGTCGTCGTCGCACTTGAGGTTATTGTTTGAGCATGATCTTTTCGGAAAACCGCTGCACACTTTTCCGGATCATGCTCTAATGCTCGTTCGAGCTCGCGGTGCCCTGCTGCGCCTTGTGGATCGACGACGGCACCACGCCGAAATATTTCCGGAACACGCGGCTGAAATGCGATGAGCTGGAGAAGCCCCAGGAGAACGCGACGTCGGTGATGGTCTTGCCGGCGTGGGCCTCGAGCTCCTGGCGGCAGTTCTGCAGGCGCGCCTGCCAGATGTAGTCGCTCACCGTCGTGCCGCGCTCCGAGAACAGCATGTGCAGATAGCGCTTGGAGCAGCCGAGCTCGGTCGAGATCTGATCGATGCACAGATCCGGATCGCGCAGATGCTCGCGGATGAAGAACTGCGCGCGCACATACATCGCTTCCGGTCCGACACGGTCGAACATCGTGTCGGCCTCGCGCAGCGGCAGCAGCAAAAGGTCGATCAGCGAATCGGCAACGCCGACCGCGCTGTTCGCCGACAGCTTCGCCGCCTCGTCGAAGGTGGCGTGGACGAAATCATGGGCGATCCGCCCCGTCCCGGTCTTCGCCGACAATTTGCACGCCGGCATCCGCTGCGAGGGAAAGCCGCGGTCGCGCAGCAGCGCCTTCGGCACGATCACCACGTCGTGGCGGGTGAAGGCGGGGCTGATGATCGAATGCGGGCAGGAGACGTCATAGGCGATGATGTCGCCAGGGTTGAGTTCGATGTGGCGGCCCTCTTGTTCGAAATAGGACACGCCGTAGGTCTGGAAGTGAATCTTGATGTACGGATGTTCGTTGGCCTTGGCGCGCGCCATCGTGTGCGCGATGCGGTGCTGGCTGACCTCGATCTGGCAGAGCTTCAGGCGCGAAACGGTGGTGTAGTCGATGCGACCTTCGAGCGAGGAGGCCTCCAGCGGATCGACGTCGAAATAGCCGCACAGGCTCGTCAGCCCATCGATCCAGCTCTGGATCTGCCGCTTCGGCGTCAGCCCGGTCGTCGAGAGCGTGTGAATTGTGTCGGACATTGATCCAGCCACTGGTTTGATCCGGAGATTCGACGCGAATCGCGACCAGCGCTGCTGGAGCCCTCAGCCGTGATTGCGTGACGTTTACCTCAAACTTAGGCGATCTTTTGGAACTTGCGCCTCCGTTCCATTGCCACCTTTGAAACTTAATCCTCCGCCTTAGTTGCAGCGCCGTCAAGGGGAACATAGGCGCGGACCGCCGCGCAAGCCGGCGCGGAAACCGCTGAATTCGCTACTGCAAAATCAAAATCTTCGCGCCCGTGCGCTGTCGAGCAAACCGGCTTCTCTCTTGGGCAAGTTTCCCGTTGACGAAGTCGTTAGGGATTGCGGCAGGAACAACAAGAACGGGCCGCTCCTGCACACGGACCCGTGGCTCTCATCAGGAGGAGGAAACAGCACAGCATCGTTTCTGGTCTCGATCGTGACCGCCCTGCACGAGCAGACGCCGGACGAGAAGCCCGGTGATTAAGCAATGCTTCGGAAACAATAAACGACCAACGGAGGAATTAACTATGCGCAAGGTGCTACTGGCGACCTATCTTGGCTCCGCGGCGGCTCTCGCCGTCGGCAGCGCCTCAGCCAATGACGAGCTGATCAAGATGTCGCAGAACCCGAAAGACTGGGTGATGCCGGCGGGCGATTACGCCAATACCCGCTATTCCAAGCTGAACCAGATCAATGCACAGAACGTCGGCAAGCTCCAGGTCGCCTGGACCTTCTCGACCGGCGTGCTGCGTGGTCACGAAGGCGGCCCGCTGATCATCGGCAACGTGATGTACGTCCACACGCCGTTCCCGAACAAGGTCTACGCTCTTGACCTTTCCAACGAGAACAAGATCATCTGGAAGTACGAGCCGAAGCAGGATCCGAACGTCATCCCGGTGATGTGCTGCGACACGGTCAACCGCGGCCTGTCTTACGGCGACGGCAAGATCATCCTGCATCAGGCCGACACCAACCTCGTCGCGCTCGACGCCAAGACCGGCCAGGTAGCCTGGTCGGCGACCAACGGCAATCCTGCGAAGGGCGAGACCGGTACGTCGGCCGCGCTGGTCGTCAAGGACAAGGTCCTGGTCGGCATCTCCGGCGGTGAATTCGGCGTGCAGTGCCACGTCACCGCTTACGATCTCAAGAGCGGCAAGCAGGTCTGGCGCGCCTATTCCGAAGGTCCGGATGATCAGATCAAGCTCGATCCGGCCAAGACGACGTCGCTCGGCAAGCCGGTCGGACCTGACTCCAGCTTGAAGACCTGGCAGGGCGATCAGTGGAAGATCGGCGGCGGCTGCACCTGGGGCTGGATCTCCTACGATCCCGCTCTGAACATGGTCTATTACGGGTCGGGCAACCCCTCGACCTGGAATCCGAAGCAACGTCCCGGTGATAACAAATGGTCGATGACCATTTTCGCGCGCGACGCGGACACCGGCATGGCCAAGTGGGTCTACCAGATGACGCCCCATGACGAGTGGGACTATGATGGCGTCAACGAGATGATCCTCACGGATCAGCAGATCAATGGGCAGCCTCGCAAGCTCCTGACCCATTTCGACCGCAACGGTCTCGCCTACACCCTGGACCGTGAGAACGGCGAACTGCTGGTCGCCGAAAAGTACGATCCGAAGGTGAACTGGACCTCCGGCGTCGACATGAACAAGAGCTCGCCGACCTACGGCCGTCCGAAGGTGCTCGACGCAGCTTCGACCGACAAGGCGGGCGAGGACGTCAACGTGAAGGGCATCTGCCCGGCCGCGCTCGGCACCAAGGACGAGCAGCCGGCAGCCTACTCGCCGGACACGCAGCTGTTCTACGTTCCGACCAACCACGTCTGCATGGACTACGAACCGTTCAAGGTGAGCTACACCGCGGGCCAGCCCTATGTGGGTGCGACGCTCTCGATGTATCCGCCGCAGGGTGAAAGCCACATGGGCAACTTCATCGCCTGGGACGGCAAGACCGGCAAGATCGTCTGGTCGAACAAGGAGCAGTTCTCGGTCTGGTCGGGTGCGCTCGCAACCGCCGGCGGCGTGGTGTTCTACGGCACGCTCGAAGGCTACCTGAAGGCGGTCGATGCCAAGTCTGGCAAGGAGCTCTACAAGTTCAAGACTCCCTCCGGGATCATCGGCAACGTCACCACCTATGAGAACAATGGCAAGCAGTACGTTGCCGTGCTCTCCGGCGTGGGTGGCTGGGCCGGCATCGGTCTGGCAGCAGGTCTGACCGATCCGACCGCCGGTCTCGGCGCCGTCGGTGGCTACGCGGCCCTCAGCAACTACACGGCGCTCGGCGGTACGCTGACCGTGTTCTCGCTGCCGAACTAGGCCCCGCTCAGCATCGCTCCGGCGCGTGGATCAACTCCACGCGCCGGCTCGTCTCCACCGAACGCCTTCGAGGAAAAATCTCTTGCGTAAAATCTGCTCTGCCATTGCTGTGATGATCTTCGTTGCGTCCGGAGGAGTTGCGGTCGCGGACGGTCCGGGAGACCCGACCGCGGTGAAGAAGGAAGACGACGGGAAGTGGCTCGATAAGGAAGGAAACCCGACCTACAAGATTTCGGCCGACGGCACCGTGGACTGGTTCACCTATTCCGGATACCGCCGCTATCACTCAGACTGCCATGTGTGCCATGGCCCCGACGGCATGGGATCGACCTACGCACCGGCGCTGAAGGATTCCGTCAAATCGATGAGCTATGGCGACTTTATCGGCGTGATCGCCTCCGGTCGCAAGAACATCTCGACCGCGCAGGAGAACGTCATGCCGGCCTTCGGCGACAACCCGAACGTCGCCTGCTACATGGACGATCTCTATGTCTATCTGCGCGCCCGCTCCACCGACGCGTGGGGCCGGCAGCGTCCCTCCAAGAAGGAGGAGAAGACAGAAGCCTACACCAAGGCGGAAGACGCCTGCATGGGCAAGAAATGAACGTTGCCAGGATCGCCGCGACGACGTCTTGGCGTCCTACGAAGATTTGAGGAGTTTACGATGAAGACACGTGCAGCCGTTGCTTTCGAAGCCAAGAAGCCGCTCGAGATCGTCGAGGTCGACCTGGAAGGACCGAAGGCCGGCGAAGTCCTGGTCGAGATCAAGGCCACGGGCATCTGCCATACCGACGCCTATACGCTCGACGGTTTCGACAGCGAAGGAATCTTCCCGTCGATCCTGGGCCATGAGGGCGCCGGCCTCATCCGCGAGATCGGTCCCGGCGTGACCTCGGTGAAACCGGGCGACCACGTCATTCCGCTCTACACGCCGGAATGCCGGCAGTGCAAAAGCTGCCTCAGCCAGAAGACCAACCTCTGCACCGCGATCCGCGCGACGCAGGGCAAGGGCGTGATGCCCGACGGCACCAGCCGCTTCTCCTACAAGGGCAAGCCGATCTACCACTACATGGGCTGCTCGACCTTCTCGAACTTCACCGTGCTGCCGGAGATCGCTGTCGCCAAGATCCGCGAGGACGCGCCGTTCGACAAGAGCTGTTACATCGGCTGCGGCGTGACCACCGGCGTCGGCGCCGTCGTCAACACTGCGAAGGTCGAGCCGGGCTCCAACGTCGTCGTGTTCGGCCTCGGTGGTATCGGCCTCAACGTGATCCAGGGCGCCAAGATGGCCGGCGCCGACAAGATTGTCGGTGTCGACATCAACGATTCCAAGGAAGATTGGGGCCGCCGCTTCGGCATGACTCACTTCGTCAACCCGAAGAAGGTCACCGGCGACGTCGTCCAGCACCTCGTTGGCCTCACCGACGGTGGCGCCGACTACACCTTCGACTGCACCGGCAACACCACGGTGATGCGCCAGGCACTGGAAGCCTGCCATCGCGGCTGGGGCACCTCGATCATCATCGGCGTCGCCGAAGCCGGCAAGGAAATCGCCACACGGCCGTTCCAGCTCGTTACGGGACGCAATTGGCGCGGCACGGCATTCGGCGGCGCACGCGGCCGCACCGACGTGCCGAAGATCGTCGACTGGTACATGAACGGAAAGATCCAGATCGATCCGATGATCACCCACACGCTCAAGCTCGAAGAGATCAACAAAGGTTTTGACCTCATGCACGAGGGCAAATCCATCCGTTCCGTCGTCGTGTTCTAGGTCACAGCCATCACACCCAGGAGGATCGACCCATGACTGTTGCACTCCATCCATCGATCGACAATGGCATCAAACAAGGCAGCGGCAACTTCGCTGGCGGCACGCTGGTCTGCAAATGCAAGGACCATCCGGTGAAGGTCGGCATCAAGGGCGACGTCGCGCACAACCACGCCTGCGGCTGCACCAAGTGCTGGAAGCCGCCGGGCGCGACCTTCTCGGTCGTCGCCGTGGTGCCGCGCCAGAACGTCACCGTGCTCGAGAACGGCGACAAGCTCCAGATCGTCGATCCCTCCGCGGTGATCCAGCGCTATGCCTGCAAGGCCTGCGGCACGCACATGTACGGCCGCATCGAGAACAAGGGCCATCCGTTCTACGGGCTCGACTTCATCCATCCCGAGTTGTTCCAGGAGCAGGGCTCGCAGGCGCCGCAATTCGCTGCCTTCGTCTCCTCTGTGATCGAATCGGGCGTGAAGCCGGAGCAAATGGCGGGCATCCGTGCGCGACTGAAGGAGATCGGGCTGGAGCCCTATGACTGCCTGTCGCCGGCGCTGATGGACGCGATCGCGACCCACGTGGCGAAATCCAAGGCCGCCTAAGAAGGCCGCCCGAGCGAGGGCCGCCGAGCCCTCTCAAGCCCTATCGGTTCGCTGGTGCCGACCAGCGCCAGCGAACCGGATCGGTCCCATCCGGGACCATCGCGGCGATGCCGCGCTTCTGCACCACGCGTATGTGAGGGCCATCAGCTCCTCAGTCCTGGTCTCTGAATGACTGCGCAGGGCCGCAGGCTTCTTGCTTGAAGTTCGCGGTGCTTGCGTTCTCCCTCCCTCGACTGAGGCATCCTGCTTCGTCCGTGCAGTCTTTCCTGGCGGACGAAGCTTTTTTTGGTTGCGCCCGTCTCATAAGTAGCGCGGCATCAAGCCGCGCCCTGCTTTTGACAAACCATCGATGCAATCTCTCCGGGTGAGAACACTCGGCTGTGAACGCCGGTCCGACGCGATCTCTGCTACGGTCGCGCCGTCACGATGCCGCGCGAAATGCAAACAATTAAGAACAAAACGGGAGGTATCGAGCACATCCGGACATTGCGATTTGTATTCCTGCCGCCCGCCGGGATCTGCCCGCGCAGGATAATGCGGCCGGAATGCGGCGACACGACGCAACCGGCATCCGCCCGGTCGGCGTCGTTAGTTTTGAATTGAACAGGCTTATGAAGAGCGAGGGACGATCATGATCAAGGTGAAGATCAACGGCCAGGAACAGAGCTGGGACGGCGACCCGGATCTCCCGCTACTCTGGTTCCTGCGTGACGAGGCCGGACTGACCGGCACCAAATTCGGCTGCGGCCAGGCCCTGTGCGGCGCCTGCACCGTCATCGTCGACAAGCAGGCCGTCCGCGCTTGCATCACGTCCGTGAACGACGTTGCCGGACGCGAGGTCACGACGATCGAGGGACTGCACCCCACCGGCGATCACCCGGTGCAGAAGGCCTGGCGCGAGCTCAACGTGCCTCAATGCGGCTTCTGCCAAGCCGGCCAGATCATGCAGGGCGCAGCACTCTTGATGGATAACCCAAAGCCCTCGCACGACCAGATCCGCGAGGCGATGTCCGGCAACATCTGCCGCTGCGGCTGCTACCAGCGCATCGAGAACGCCGTCCATCTCGCATCGACTGGAGTGTGACATGAATTTCATCGACAATCCCCGCAAGCTTCGCGGCTTCGAAAAGCACATCAGGGTCGAGAAAGTCTCGCGCCGGAGCATCCTGAAGGGGCTCGGCGTCACCGGCGGCTTCGTGCTTGCAGCACCCGTGATGTCGCGCCAGGCATTCGCCTATGAAACAGGCGCGGGAAAGATGCCGCACGGCGTCGTGGTCGATCCGCGGGTGTTCGTTTCCGTCGCGCCGGATGGCATCGTCACCATCGTTGGACACCGTTCGGAAATGGGCACCGGCGTGCGCACCAGCCTGCCACTGATCGTGGCCGAGGAGATGGAAGCCGACTGGTCCAGGGTCAAGGTGCAGCAGGCCCATGGCGACGAGGTCAAGTTCGGCAACCAGGACACCGACGGCTCGCGCAGCACGCGGCACTATCTGATGCCGATGCGCCAGATCGGCGCCTCCGCCCGCACCATGCTGGAGCAGGCCGCGGCGAAACGCTGGGGCGTGCCGGCGACCGAGGTCAAGGCCGTCAATCACGAGATCGTCCACAGCGCCAGCGGCCGCAAGCTCGGCTTCGGCGAGCTCGCCGCCGATGCCGCCAAGGAATCGGTGCCTGCTATCGAAAGCCTCAAGCTGAAGAACCCCAGGGACTTCCGCTATCTGACCAAGGGCCAGATCGGCATCGTCGATCTCCACGACATCACCACCGGCAAGGCGCGCTACGGCGCCGACGTGCGACTGCCCGGCATGAAATATGCCGTGATCGCGCGGCCGCCGGTGACCGGCGGCAAGCTGGTCAAGTTCGAACCGGACAACGCACTGAAGATTCCCGGCGTCGAGAAGGTGATGCAGGTGCGCGGCTGGCCATGGCCGTCGAAATTCCAGCCGCTCGGCGGCGTCGCCGTCATCGCGCGCAACACCGGCGCGGCGATCAAGGGCCGCGACGCGCTCAAGCTCGTGTGGGACGACGGCCCTAACGGCAAATACGACTCCGTCGCCTACCGCAAGGAGCTCGAGGAGGCCTCGCGCAAGCCCGGCCTCGTCCTGCGTCAGGAGGGCGATGCCGACGCCGCCTTGAAGAGCGCCGACAAGGTCATTGTCGGCGAGTACTACATCCCCCATCTCGCCCATGTCAGCATGGAGCCGCCGGTGGCGGTCGCCGACGTCAAGGGCGACAAGGCGGAGATCTGGGCGCCGGTGCAGAG
>Ga0209389_1000184_pt1 | contig 47378 bp, 49 predicted proteins | sample CowpearedBW_FD_187526 | JGI IMG/M metagenome (GOLD analysis project Ga0209389, IMG submission 187526) | Root nodule microbial communities of legume samples collected from California, USA - Cow pea red BW (SPAdes) (version 2) | ecosystem: Host-associated > Plants > Roots > Nodule | place: USA... | reverse complement strand
TCGCCGCGCGCCAGCAAGCCTCCGCGGCGATCGTCGCAGATCTCTTCGACCTCTGGCGGCAGACCTTGCGGCGGATCTCCGGCAAATCAAAACTGGCTGAGGCGATCCGCTATGCCGTCTCGCGCCGCGCCATCTTCGAGCGCTTCCTGGCCGACGGCCGCATCGAGCTCGACTCCAACATCGTCGAACGCGCCATCAGGCCACAAACAATTACGAGAAAGAATAGTCCCTTCGCTGGCAGCGACGGCGGCGGACAAACCTGGGCGACTATCGCAACACTGCTGCAGACGGCGAAGATGAACAACGTCGATCCGTTCGCCTGGCTCGCCGTAACGCTTCAGCGTATCGCCAACGGTTGGCCGAGCAGCAAACTCGACGCGCTTATGCCATGGAACCACGCCGCCTGACGGCCTCAGCTTGCCGCTTACACTGGAAGAATGTGGTGAAAGCAATATCTGGTGTCGCTTTTGGGGGGACATTGCTGAAGAAGATCGGCTGCTTCATGTAATGGTTCGACCAATAACCATCGGCCGGCACGCGCTGCAGATCGAAGTTGAGCCCGATCTGCTGGCCACTTCGCTGCAGCAACTGCGCCATCTCTTCCGAGTTCGCAGCCGCTGGCGAGACAACGATCGGGAAGCTTTGATTAGCGAAGCCCGAGCGCCTCAGGTGGAAGCGCGCCTTGTCAAGATCGAAAAGGGCGCTGCGGCAGGTCCGGATTGTAGAAGGGGCTAGTCGGGCCGATCGGCTGGTCGTTGGCGATGATCGCGAAATTCCGGTAGACCGCGCGCGCAATCTGCCCTCGGTTGAAACAGGTGCTTGACCGCTAGCACAAAGTCGGGATTCGAGCCAGGCGCTTGGTCGAGCCGGATTACAAGGTCTTGGTGGGCGCCGCCGTTGGTTTCGAATAGGGAGACATTCGAGGCCGAGGTGATGCGCCGCGCCGAACGCTGATTGACTGAACTGATGAGCTGTACGTTGCCGGTGAGCAAAGCATTAACGCGAGCCGACTCGTCCGTAATGCCGAAAAGCTCGATCTCGTCGAGATAGGGTTTTCCAGGCCTGAAGTACTCGTTGTTGCGCACAGCAATCGTGCGCCCGCCCGGTTGGAAATCTTGGCATTTATACGGGCCGGTGCCGTTTGCGGTACGAAAATCCGTCGTGCCGTCTTTGAGTATGACAAAATACCAGATGCATAGAATGGCCGGGAAGTCGTAGTTGGGACTGCTGAGGTGGATGCGCACTTCATGCGGTCCGGTCGCGGTGATCGCCTCGATAGCCGTCACGAGGCTACACCCAACCGAGCTGACCGCTGGATCTTTATGGCGCTGCAGAGAATAGACGACATCGGCCGAGCTCAGCGGCGACCTGTCATGGAAGCGCACGTCACGCCGTGGTTTGATATTCCAGACGGTCGCGCGCTCGCTCGGCGTAATTTCTTCGGCAAGGTCCAGCTGCGGCGTAAGCGTTTCATCGAGACGAAGCAACCCATTGTAGAACATAAACAAGCGCACATTGTCAGACGAGTTCACAGCCCTTGCCGGATCGAGCGTCTCGGCGGTCGAGCTCTGGGAATGTGCAACCCTGATCCTACCGCCTCGGCGCGGGGTTTGCGGCTGCGCGCTGCCTGCAGAGATCGCAAAGGTGCCCGTGGCGCAAGCCGACATACTGGCCGCAACGAGGAGATTCGTCACTTTCCGGCGCGACACCCCGCGTCGCAACGCCTCGCTAGTGAAGATCGCATCGGCGCCCGCTATTTCGACCTCCTTCGCTTCTATCACTCCCGAACCTGACATCGCTCATTCTTTCTGCTTTTCTTGCATTACACAGAAGTTTTGGTCGCCTCTGCCGACCAGAGGCGTTTTGAAAGGCAGGTTAGGACTTCTGCGCGCGAGTGCGGGGCTCTTAGCGCGGCGTATCCTGACGCAATAATCCCTTCGAACGCAGTCGTGCGGCGCGGGCTAGAATGAACTTCCGCCCACGGCAGACCTGCAGCGCGACCGCTCGTGTCTTGAGGCCTGCCGGGCCCTTAACCGACACCCCCGCGCAGGCCGCGATGAGCTGCTCGTTCTTCTCGGTTGCCACTTCACCGCGGATGAGAGCCCGCATGTTGCCTTCGATATTGATGCCCATCGATATCGAAGGGGCGGCGATGCTCCGTACAGAGCAGCGCCCACGATATCCTCGACGCGGGCGCCGCAAAGATCGGTCGCTCGCTGCACAGCTGCTGCGTTCCATCGCGCTTCCTCTAAAGCCTCCCGAAACTAGCGGAGCGTCTTGCTTTCCTGTGCGATCCTGGCAATTGTCGCGTCCGGCCCGTGAGTTCACCGTCAGCGCGGCCAGGTTTCTGCGCCGGCGCGCTCCGGACGGGGCAGCTCCGCGTGCAGCCGCGCCAACTCCAGCACACGCTCACGCACGTTCCCCTGCACGGGTCCGCAGCGCCCGCTGCCAGTGTTGACATGAACCAGCACCTGCTCGCCCGTGGCGGCCGCCTTCTCGTCACCCTCGCGCGTGAGCGCGTGGGTCAGACGAAGGCGCTTGTCGTCGGCGCTGAGGATCTGCGTGAGAACTTGGACCTGGTCGCCGGCGTAGAGTTCCTGAAGATGCGACAGATGCGTCTCGACTGTGCGGTAACTGCCGCTCTTTGAACGGTACTCGGCGTCGACGCCGATGTAGCAGAGCAGGTTGTCGATGGCGATGCCGAAGAGCTGAAGATAGTGGCTCTCAATGACGTCGGCGTTCCACTCAGACGGTATCTGTCGGGTCGGCGTTCGCAGCGGGCCGGAGCCGTTAGTGGGCTGCGGAAGGCGGTCGCGTAGCCCTTGCTCCCAGCGCGCGAGCGTCTCACCTGCGCCGTAGCGCTGATTGCGCAGCCCCTGCAGCACGGCCACTAGGCAGTCGTCGCGCTTCTGTTCGAACTCTGGGATTGTTATCTTCCCGGCCTGTGCCTCTAACTGCTCGGCGAGTTTGTCAAGGAAAGCGTCGGTGAACTCCGGCACCTCGGTCAGCTTCGTCCAGGGCAAGTTCAGCTCGGGTCCGAATCGTTCCATCGCACGGCGCGCGCTGGTCTCGGCAACTGTGACGCGAAAGCCTTGCACGGGTCCCATGACCGGCCGGCGTAGTCCGAACGAGTAACGGACCGCGTCATCGACCTCCTGCACAGTGGCCAGATCGTCGTGCACCAGCCACAGCGCCTCGCGGAACACCGCCTCCTGCAACCGGTTCGCGATGAATCCGTCCACTTCTTTGCGAAGCGCAAGGGGGGACATCCCCACGGCCCGATAGATCTCCGCCGCCCCCGCCAGCGCCTCGGGCGCAGTGTGCTGTCCGGCGCACAGTTCAACCAGCGGCAGCAAGTACACCGGGTTGAACGGGTGGGCGACGAGCATGCGCTCGGGGTGGTCCACCTTCGCCTGCAGCAACGACGGCCGAAACCCGGAAGTCGAGGAGCAAATCAGGGTCTCCGGTGCCGCCGCTTGGCTAGCGACCGCGAGCAGCGTCTGCTTGAGCTCCAGACGCTCCGGCGCGGACTCCTGCACGAGCTCCACTCCGCACACCGCTTCCGCGACCGACCGCACAATCGTCAGCGAACCCTCGGCTGGCAGTGGGGCCAGCGTAAGCCGTCGATATGCCCGCCGCGCGTTGGCCAGCAAGTTCTGCACGCGCTCGACCGTACTAGGCGAATGGCCATACAGCCGCACGTCCACTCCGTTGAGGATAAACCGCGCGGCCCACCCGGCGCCGATCACCCCGCCCCCGAGCAGTCCCACCGCTCGCGGCCGCCGCTCAGACAATTTTGAACTCTCAGACAAGAACTTTGATCCCTCGGCGATTCAGCCCGCAAACACACTGCCCTCATCAGCTAGGCAAATACTCGCGACTCCAGCTTTCGCTTATGACACCAGCATCGAGCATCGCGTCTATTTCGGCTTCAGCGTACTGCAAAGACCGCAGAACTTGCCGCGTAGAGGCGCCGTATTTCTCCGCAGGGGCCTGCGTATAGATCTTTCCGACCACCGAGCGGATCGCGTAAGGATCAACCTGCGTTACGACATACCCGCTAGGATGGTCCCGAAATATCGAGAAGGAATAGCTGCCCTGTTCGGTCCCCGGAGCGCCATCCGCAGGCCTCGAATGTGCCGACCGTATGGTCGCCATATTCTCACAGATTGCAGCGCCGATGTCGGCCGCATGAAATCTCGACAACCATTCCGCAACTGAAGCCTTCTTGATAGCCCTGGCAAGGTAGGAGGCCCGGTCCTCCTTCGGCACATCGGGAAATCCTTCAAGCCCCTTCACCCGCGAGAAGCGAGGCAGATCCCCCTCGGCCGCGCTGAGCAGGAGGCTGCCACCGGAGGCCGTCTCATATAGACGGGTCAGTGCATCATAGCCCTTGGCATCGAGACCGGACGGCTCGTCGAACTTCCCACGCCCCTTATAGTCGTAGCAGAACGGGATCTGCAGCAGGCCGGAGAGTGCCGACAGCGAAGTCCGAGCCCGCCCTACGCGGCCCGTCCTGGCCTTCTGGTAGAGTGCGGCAGCAATGCCCAGAGCCGCGCTGAAGCCGCCCATCACGTCGAGCGTACCTACGTGCGCGTATTCCTCGGGCGTCTCGGTCGAACCACCGGACCTCAGCATGATGCCAGTCGCCGCTTGGACGTGGTTTTCATAGCCGAGGTAGTCGCTGCGTGGACCGCGACGGATGCCGCCGAAGCAATCGAGCTGGCAGAAGATCGCCTCCTGATTGAGCACTTTCAGGCCTTCCAGATCGAGACCCATGCGCTTGATTTGCCGTTCGGGCGCGTTCCAGACCACAACAGCAACCGACTTCATCAGTCTTTCGAACACCTCCCATCCACCGGATGAGCCGACATCGACCAGAATAGAGCGCTTGCCACGCATATTGGTCATGCCTAAGATAATTGTCCACGAGCAGTCGTAAAGCGGGATCGCCGGGTCGATCTTGATCACTTCCGCCCCGAAACGGGCGAGATAGGATGCCGAATGCGGGCCAGCGATGACATTACACATGTCGAGAATCCGTAGACCGTCGAGCCATCCCGTTGACATCCCGGCCGGCCCGACCGCCGGCGGCCTAGCAGGGACTGCCGCGAGGGCGGCGACTGCCTCATTGAAGGCGACCCATTTCCGCGGCGCCGGGCTCAGCATTGCTTCCCCGCTTTCCTCCAGCCAAGCCACAGGTCCGGGCTGGATCATCCGACCGTACACGGGATCATTGACCTCGATCATTAGGCCCGCGCATCTTGCGTGATCGTCGCTGATCCATTCCTGTAGCCAACGCTGCGGCGCGGCGGGTATCCGACTTTCCCCGAAGATGCGCTCCCATTCCTTTGCGGTTCGGGTCAGGAAGACGGCCTTCATTCGGCTGGCGATCTTCTCGGCCCAGTATATTGGCAAGGGAGAGGCGGCGAGCGAAACGTCGGATCGCCATTCGCTGATAGGAAGATAGGTATCTTTCTCCTCTGCTAGCCCGTCTGCCACCAGTTCGTCGTAGAGTCCCAGAACCTGCAAACAGCGTTTGGCATGATGTTTGTGAGCCGGACAAACGACATAGAACATGCGTCCGTCCTTGCATTTGTAGTTGCGGCAAAATGGATCGAGCAGCTCTTGCACGGACTCGTAGGATACGTCCATCGGCAAGCCTGCTTCGCGTCGCCGGGCGATCTCGCGTTCACGCTGTGACTTGTAGCGAAGCGGAAGGTCGTCAATATTAATCGTGTTGTATGCAAGGCCCTCCATGACAGCGCATGCAAGAGGCACCTCGATTTGGTCTCCGATCCCGCTGCGCTCCCGTGCCTGAAGCGCCAGTACAGTGGCCGATGCCGCGAGCATCGTGCCATAGGCAGATGCCAGAGGTAGTGGCGAGAAGCATGGATTGACGCCCATCAGCACGCGGCTCAACCCCATATCGGCGAACACGCCGGAGGATGCCGCGATCACGGCTTCGAAGGCGCGCCACTCACGACGGAGTTGATCGTTCGAAGCAAAGCCCGGAACGGAGACGGCGATCAGGTCGGGCCGGGACTCGCGCACGGCAGCGAAGTCGATCCCGAGGCGGCTCAGCACCCCCGGCCGGAAATTCTCGATTACGATGTCCGCTTCTCCGATAAGAGCCCGCGCCTGCGACACGCCCTCCTCAGTCTTCAAGTCGATAGGAACGATTAGCTTGTTTCGATTGAGGGTCGCGTTGGCCGGGCTGTCCCAGAGGGGACCGGAAGGGGGGTCGATATGCACGACAGTGGCGCCAAGATCGGCCAGGATCATTGCCACAGCCGGGCCAGTAATGTACTGCCCGAAATCGACGACCTTGACGCCAAAGAGTGGAAGAGTTGAAGGTCGCATCGCTATCGCCTCGCTGGTTCTCCAAGCCCGGTTACCATGCCAATGCGCCTCGCACATAACGACGCCGCCGCCTTTCGACTATCAGAAGCGCGGCGCATTGTTTTTCACCGGTGATGCTGAGCGGTGATGCCGACGTCCACAATGCGTGAAGGGATTAACCACTCTTGTCATTGCGCACCTGGTCCTTCGTGATGAGCTGCGTAATAGCCCCCTACGGCGAGTAACTAATCGTCGGTACACCACTAACAATGATCGAGACACTACCTACTCTGGTGAGTAACATTTGTTGGCTATTTGGAGAAGCGGTGTTGCGGTATCATGCGAGTTCCTCGAAGTTGACGGGGCTCTATGCGTGTATCCAGCATGAGGCTACCTACCTAGCCACAGGCCGCGGGCGATCACGTCGCCAGTCTCATGATCATCATCCTCATGGCGTCATGCCGCTGTAGTTAAGCTGGTGGTGCGCGCGTTCTCTGCGCCTTGGCATGGAGATGGCGAAAGGGCGCCGTACCCTCCGTACGGATGAACCAAGCCGCTTAACAAGCGGCGTGATGTCATTGATGATGATCTGATCGTCTGTTCGGCGTGCGCTGCTCTAGGGAGCCTTTAGCCAAAATTTCAAGCATTCTCAGCCTCTCTGCACCAAAGGCGAGCGTTCGGCTACGGACTGCCCGTTGCGGGCTTGCCCGCGTGCCAGAGGCAGGTTGCGGCTCAACGCAACCTGATGCCCGCGCCGGCGCGCTCCGGGAGGGGCAGCTTTGCGTGCAGCCGCACCAGCTCTAGCAAGTTCTCTCGCACGCAGCCCTTCGCCGGTGCGCTGCGTCTGCTGGTGGGGTCCACGTGAATCAGCATTTGCTCGCCCGTGGCCGCCGCCCTCTCGTCACCCTCGCGTGTGATCACGTAATAGAGATGAAGGCGCTTGTCGTCGGCGCCGAGCACCTGCGTGAGCACCTGGACGCGGTCGCCGACGTGCAGTTCCCGGAGATGCGTCAGGTGCGTCTCGGCCGTATAATAATTGCCGCTGTTTGACCGGTACTCGCCGTCGATGCCGATGGAATGGAGCAGGGCATCGGTAGCGTTGCTGATGAGCTGAAGATAGCGGCTCTGATTGACGTGGCCGCTGTAGTCGACCCAGTGAGGCGGCATCTCCACTATCGGCATCCGCAGCGGGCCGGAACAGTCAGTCAACGGGGGAGTGTGGTCGCCTAGGCCCCGTTCCCAACGCGCGACCGTTTCGCCTGGACCGTAGCGCTGCGAACGCAACGCCTGCAGCAGTGCCACGATCAAGTCATCGCGTTTCTGTTCCGCGGGGAAGTCCAACGGGTCGGACTTCACCAACGCGTCCGCCTGTTCGGCCGCCTTCTCCAGGAACGCGCGGTTGATGTCAGGCTTATCGGTTAACCTCGACGACGGCCACTTGAATGTCCATTGCTCGATATTCTGGTGGACGCCCTTCCCGCCGCCGGCCATGCGGTAGGGCCCCATAGCCGCATGTCGCAGCGCCCATGAGTAGCGGACGGCTTCATCGATGTCCTGCAGCGTGGCCACATCGTCGTGCACCAGCAACATCGCCTCGCGCGAGATCGCATTCTGCAGGCGGTTTGCGATGAACCCGTCCACCTCTTTGCGCACCACCAGCGGGTGCATCCCAATCGCCTCGTAGATCGTCGTCGCCCGCTCAAGCGCCTCAGGGGCCGTGCGCTCTCCCGCGCACAATTCAATCAACGGCACCAGGTACACGGGTTGGGACGGGTGCGCGACGAGCAGGTACTCGGGGCGATCCATCTCCGCCTGCAGCAGGGATGGCCGAAATCCCGAGGTCGAGGAACAGATCAGGGTCCCATGCGCTGCTGCGCGGCCGGCAGCCGCGAGCAATTGTTGCTTGAGCTCCAGGCGTTCCGGCGCGGATTCCTGTACGAGGTCCACGCCGCGCACCGCGTCTGCGACGGACTCGACTACCGTTAGAGAACCTTCCGGCGGCAGTGACATCAGCGTCAGCTGTCGATAGGCCCGCCGCGCGCCGGCTAGCATCTTCTGCACGCGCTCAACCGAACCAGGTGATGGGGCATGAAGCCGCACGTCCACTCCGTTGAGGAGGAACCGTGCGGCCCATCCGCCGCCAATAATCCCGCCCCCGAGCAGGCCGACTGCCCGCGGCAGCTTCTCATAAATGTTGGAGTTATCAAGCATCGCCTTCGGCCTCCAGGCATGGAACCTAGAGCTTGACTTCTGGCGCATCGAATCCAGCCTCATCACCCGCGCGCCGATCCACTTGAACATCTCGGTCGTCCGCAGCAATTCGCCGTGCCGGCAGGGCAGCTGCGAACGCATAGTCGCCTCTGGTGGCCCGCTTGACGAGGACGCGCGCTATGTCCCGACCTGCGACGGTCGACTGCGGCAGGTGGCTTAACGTGCTCGTCACAGATGAAGTCACGTCTTTTTTGTAATGCGTCATCGAAAGCGGATCTCGACAATTTTCACCAGTAATCAGTTGGAGCTGTCGGTGAGAGTGGTAATGCGGCTCTTGTCAGCCGACCGTTGCGTTACCAACCGCGCCGCCTGGGCGAGGAATGAGGGATTGCGCTTCGCAACGCCGTTCAGCCGACGCAAGGTACGAACACAGCGGCGCCGTCGCGCGCGAAGCGCATCCGATCTGGACATAGAATTTCGTCAACCTGTCTACGTTTGCCGGGGCCAAGCGATCGAGGACAAATTCGAGTCGAACGTTGGCTGTTTTCACCGCTCAGCCTTTGTCGCGAGCAAGCGGCTACCGCCCGGCGCATTACCCTCGCTCGTCACATCCTTCACACTCGCGCTATTGAGCAATCGGGTTCAACTCTATTCAACCCCTATTCTGATTCCTAGCGACTGTTTGGATGCCGCACGGGAGGAAAGCCCAGATGTCTCTGATTCGAACGGTTCGAAGATTGCGTCACGCCACTTGAATGCTGCCTTCGCACCCTCACTGTTTTGAATTTCGCGGAAGCGTTTGAACTCGGAGTCCGATTTGCCAATGATCAAGTCGACGGCGAAGCTGTATCGCAGAGCAGAATCGAGCCCTGCCGCGAGGAGTGTATGGTTGAGTGCCTTCTTGTTCCACACCAACGCTGGCAGTGCTACCCGAGACATGCGCTTCGCGATGCGCATGACATCTTCCTCAAGGCGATCCTTGGGGAAGACACGGTTTACGACACCAAGCCGGTAAGCCTCTTGGGCATCGAACATATCTCCTGTGTAGACCAGCTCGCGACAACGCTGACCGATCAAGTGCGACATCATCGGCAGCTCCGTGTCGCCAATTCCCATCCGGGTCTCGATAGCACCGAAGCGAGAATCGTCAGAACAGTAGCGGATGTCACAACTAATGGCGAAGTCTAAGGCCCCGGCTAAGCAATAGCCGTTGATCATCGCAATAACTGGCTTGGAGCAGTTAAACACGGAACGGATGAACTTCACGCCTAAATCGAAATACCGACTCCAATCATCCAAGCCCCAATCATCCAAGCTTGACGGTCCGACCTCTGATCTGTCTTCGTCCATGTCAAAGCCAGCAGAAAATGCTCGGTCGCCCGCTCCCTTAACCACGATCACACGCACGTCTGGATTGCGTTCGGCTGACGCGAGCGCATCTTGGAATTCGGCGCAGAGCTTCAGAGACAGCGCATTCGCTTTGCTCGGCCGATTCAGTGTGATCCACGCGACACGGTCGTCCGCCGTGTAGAGAACGGTGCTATATGCCATCAGATGGCTCCCATAAATCTAATGCCGCCAAATCATCTGCTGCGGCTGAGCCGGACCCAGGAGTCCTTGGGACCACAGCCAAACCGTTCTCGAAGCTCTTCGTCACGTCAGAGGCCGCAGTATAAAGCCCGTCAAGCGGACGAAACACTACCAAGAGCAGGGGGGTCTCAAGATCCGTGATCGACCCGATCGCCGAGTTGCGAAGCCGAAATCAGCCAGCCCCAGCAGACAACCTCCTCAAAAATGACACCTAACTTTTCGTCCGTGAAGAACGCCAACGTCAGTCAGGGACGAAGTTTAGCAGTACGATCAGCTGGGCGAGGATTTGGAACAGCAAGAGCTCCGCCGGATGAGCCGCCGGAAGTTGTGGCCAGACCCAGCCAGGACGGCAGTAACGACAGCGCGGCGATGGTATCACAGATAGTTCCCGCCCATCCGATGTTCGGACTCTACAGCGCCGACGGCTCGACGGCGGCGTGTCTTCGGAAGCTCGCGCATGATTTTGGCGGTTGCTCGTCAAGAAGCCATTTGAGCGCGGGCTTGGGTGGCATGCAGTCGTATGAGGCGGTCAGGATCAGACGAGCAGATACTTCAGCCGAGGCGGGGAACAATGGGGAGGTCCGGCGGACAACGCTAAGGATGACGTTGGCGGCATCATCCTCGCGCGTCTTGGGCTAGCCGGGGCCAAGGTGTCCGTCGGGCTTCATGTGGTCGATCACTGTTCAGCGGCTGAGCGAAGCCCGAGCAAGTGTTTGACTTCCCTGAAGACCGCACGCTTCTGGCCAGAGATGAAGACGCCGCGTGAGCTTTCCGCTTTATGGCCAAGATCGACCTTGTCGCATTAGATGCGCTCGATTTCGCAGCCGATAAGTCTCCTGATGGCCTCGATGACTGAGCGTGTGCCCTCGTATTGGTTGCCGAGCAGCGCCTTCGCGTGCAGGACAAACTAGCCGACGGGGGCGCGACGATCGCGGCCTTGACGCCGAATCTCATACATCGCCGAGGCCGTGCCCTTGCCGATGGATTCGACTTCGGGCGCGTGGCAGGAATAGAGTTTGTATCCGCGCTTCTGCTGCCCTTGAGATCGGATCTGTGCGACGCGCCAGAGCGGCTGCTCGAACGCAGCCTCAAGCTCCGGCGGGCCTGTGATCTTGCGGCGGATGAATCGTCCTCAGAGATCCTCCCCACTTCTCACCTCGCAAGCTACCCGCTGTCGGCGGCGCCAAAATACACGGCTTGCGACAAATCGCACGGGATCAACTATCCTTGTATGAGTCGGGTTCAGCGCCAGCGCTTCTCCTCAGCGTCGTAGGCGCCGGCGAGCGGGTCGCTCACGGCCATCAGCTCACGTTTGAGGACTTTATTGCTAGTGGTGGCTCTAGGAAGCGTCGGGGTAAAGGCAATGTACCGCGGCACTTTGAAAACGGCAAGATGCGCACGGGCATGCTCAAGAATGCGTGCCACGGTCTGACTATCTGGCGTGTTGCCTTCCCTCAGTTCGACGCAAATCTTGACTTCCTCGCCGCGTTTTAAATCAGAAACGGGCAGGGCGGCCACATCCACAATCTCGGGAATCTCGCGGATGACCGCCTCTACCTCGCGTGCAGCGATGTTCTCGCTTGAGCGGCGGATCATATCTTTCGTGCGCCCCACCAGCCAATAAAAACCGAGTTCATCGCGACGCATCAGATCACCGGTTTTGAACCATTCACCTTCAAATAACCCGGCATTTGCTTCCGGCTTGTTCCAATAGCCCTTCAGGATTCCGCGCCCGCTCACCCACAGCTCGCCGACGTCGCCGACCGTCGTCGGGCTGCCATCCTCGTTCATTAGCTGCAGCTCTCGAAATGGTGCGCGAATCCCCACCGAGCCCGAGTAGGCTAGCTCGTCGAGCTCGTTCGACATTCGTGTGCCAAAACCGATTTCTGTCATCCCGTAGGCATCCTGGGTAGGCACTCGAAACCGCCTCCGGAATTGGCGTACGGTATCCGGACTCCAGCCCCAATTCAGGGTCTGCTTCAGGCATGTGGTCCCGTCCTCGTCGACCGCTTCGGCCCGGCGCGCCATCAGTTCAGGAACCTGACACCACTCGATGCGGTGCTGCTTGACCCAACTGATGAAGCGCGTCGAGCTGAGTTGCGGAGCCAGGTAGAGTGTGCCGCCCTGTCTATACGACTTCAGAAGATGCCCAGGTGGATCGATATAGAAGAATGGCTGCGCAGACAGGTACCTCTGGTACGGCTTCTCCCAGCACGTCGCCTGGTACGAGAACACGCCCCAGTGGTCGTGCGTCAACATGCAGCCCTTGGGAAATCCGGTAGTCCCCGAGGTATATTGAATATTCAACAGATCATCGGGCCGGATCTCCTCGTCAATCGGAGAGTCGTCGACGCCTTTAAGCAACTCATCTAGACTGGCTGTCCCATCGGAATCCTCTCCAACACGTATTGCTCGCTCGGTGGCGAGATCTTCCGGCCAAGGGTCCATCTCTGAGAACACTGACCATACGGATTCGTCGATGACGGCAAACTTGGCCTGCGTATCGCTGAGAACGTATTCGATCTCTCGCGGCGTATAACGCATGTTGATCGGGACTGTCACCGCACCCAGCTTCGCCATCGCGAACCAAAGGATCGGGAATTCGATGCGATTGGGCAGCATCACCCCAATGCGATCGCCCTTGCTGACGCCGAATGCACGCAGTGCATGTGCATACTTGTTAGACCATCGATCCATCTCGGAGTAGGTCGCGCGTTCGCCGCGATCGAAGACGTCAATTGCGATCGTTGAGCCGTGCGTTCTCGCCCGCCTTTCAACCAGCTGCCCGATCGTAGTGGTCTCATATGCGGATTCCAGCGCCTCGATCTGGCGCAACGCATTTGCGACGCGCTCTTGCAGCCGAATTTGTGTTGATCTTCCAGGGGGCATCATCGGAACCTTGGGGTTAGGGAGATAAACCAAGTCTGCCAACGGGAGCGCGACCTTTCCATTTAACAGCGCACGCCCAGTTTGCTGATCACCAGAGCCGGGGTCCGCCGTTGCGGAAATCCTCGATCTCGGCCGGTCCGGCGTGGACGGAGATTCCATCGATGATCGAGCGCGGCACCATCAAGGGACCCTCGAACGGGGCAACGCGCAGCTCCTCATTAACGCAAAACGATGAGGTGCGCAGCCGTGACTCGGTATGGTTCGTGTTGAGCGCCTGTTTCCCGTTTTCTTCGTGTGCTCGAAGGGACGCGTGAGACGTGCAACGGATAAAGAACGCTTGTCATTGCTGTACCTCTACTATCGTGATGAGCGCCGTCATAGCCTACACAGAGCCTACACAGAGCCTACACAGAGCCTACCCTGAGCCTACACTGAAGGTCAGTAGCTGATTTTACTCTCATTAACAGGGATCAAAAACTACCTACTCTGGTGAGGAATATTGTGCTCGGTGTTTGAAGGATCGGTGTATCAGCGTCAAAAGGCGGAGGAATAGTTTGAAGCGATAGGCCGGTCAATTGGCGCTGCAGCTTGCGGTGAATGATGGCGCCGGCCAAGTACACGAGTTGGTACGGGTTGTCGAGAACTTGCCCCTAACCAACCGCTGTGGGCGGGAACGGCCCGCCACTCACGAACGAGATGGTCTGCTGCTATCACGACCGCGTTCCTCAAAGCGACGGGCGTCGAACTACTATGCGCCGCGATCATTGAGGTTGGTGCGTAGCCAGCGTTGAAGACGTTGTGAAGATCAGCCCCACTTTCGCGGTTTCCATAGGCTTTGGCGCCGAATTGCGTAGCGAGTGGGGCGTGCTCGAGATCACGCGCAGCAGAAGCCTCGGGCAGGCGAGGACCATGCCAAAGTTGTGGCCGACACCGCTGGCGCTAAAGACCGGCTCTCGCTCAACTGCTTGCTCTTCTTCAGGGATCTGGCCGAGGTCGGCCACGGCACTGCGGCACCTACGCCCTTCAACTGACAACTGCGCAGCTCGCAGAGTGTATCAGGGCCCCGCCTGCGCGTTGCTAGCTTCAAGCTCCCCGAGATGCCGTCGCGATTGATCAACGGTCGAAATTCCGTCTCATGCATGGCGGACGGGCGGGTGAGTTCCGATAATTCCGCGACGCCGGGCAACCGCTTGGCGATCGGTGGCCTCTATGAGCTGTCAAGCACGAACGTTGCGCCGCGTTTGCGGGCCGGATCTTTGTCCCTGAACGCCGACAGTTTCAATGACGGGCCCTGCAAAATTGACGCAAAATCAGCGGCCAGAGTGCGTCACAATTGCGCTGTGCAGAGGTGCTGGCGTCGGCAAGCAGACTGGCCTCCAGCACTGCTTTGCGTGGCAGCACCAGGCTAGGCCTACGTTAGATCGCAACCGTGGGCGAGACCTTTTTGGTGGAAGCGAAGAAGCGGAATTCGCATTCTGCTTGCATTGTCATAGTTCCGGACCGCATTGACCGTCCAGGTGCGAACTTTCTGACACTTGGCCCGCGCGCCGCGTCCTTCGTTTCCTCTCGGCGGGCCACCGAAGGAACAGCGTGCTGGAGTCTGTCGGAGGCTTTCTTAAATCGTCGCGAGCCGTTGTGCGCGAGCGATGCATCGGACCAGTTAGGCCAACCTCTTATGCATCAGCGCGGACCGGCGACATCCAGCCACAACCTCGTTGAGCTGATTGAGCGCTTGATGTTCGAATTCCACGATTCCTGCTTTCAAGCGCGATTTCGATTCCCGCCTCGAAAGGACCTTCGTGGTCGCACGTAGCGTGTCCCCGTGAAAGACTGGCTTGGGGAAGATGACATCGGTCATGCCGAGATTGGCTACCGTTGTGCCCAGCGTCGTATCATAGACAGTCATCCCGATCATGATTCCGAGCGTATAGAGGCTATTGAAAATCCGTTGTCCAAATTCTGTCGAGGCCGCGAAATGAGCGTCGATATGTAGCGGCTGCGGGTTCATCGTCAAAAGGCTGAACATGGTGTTGTCCATCTCAGTGACAGTCCGGGTGAGGGCGTGCCGGAATTCCTGCCCAACCTGGAAATCCTCGTAATAAAGTCCGGCCATGCGCTCCCCTTCTTATCCCGCCACGCCGCCGTTTACGGAGTAAACGGACGGGTGATTGGCTTTAGTGGTCAATCTTCTAGCCGAGGTACACTCCGGGCAGAACGGTCCGCTATGAACAGGGTGGAGCGACGTGACGGCCAGCGGCTAATTAACTTCTTATATCGATTCTTGATCGCCACAACTTGGCTGGCAAGATGAAAAAGACAACTGTTCAGCATCCGATCCATACGAGCTCGCCACAGGAAGCACCCATACATACCAGCTCACCCCGGTGGGAATATGCTTCAAAACCTCTTTTGCAATGTGCTCTCGAGCCAAATCGAGAATATCGCGCCTGCTGGGATAGTCGTGCGCCCACACGCGGATATTGATGTCTTTGCAATTAAAGTCGAGAGCATTCATGCGCGCGAACTCCAACATGATCTGTTCCGGCGAACACTTAATGTTCTCAGCGCAAGTGAGCGCTTTGGCTGCAACGTCCGGGAGAGTCTCCCTCAACGCGCCAGTAGCCTCAATAGGAATTACGCTGGGATTGTACCTGATTTGAATAAGAGGCATTTCGGATTACTCCGTTCCAAACGAAAGGTCGTACTGCTGACGCAGGCGCCTATCGGGACCCGATGGCCTGCACAAGCGCCAGTGCCCAATCCTTGTCTTTGCGGCCCACCACTAATTGGCGGTCGGCTTCGACCACCTTGGCAATCCCGCCTCGGCCCGATGAGTTGCTTGTCGTCACCCGCATTGAACGCAAATGGCTGAAGAGGGATCAGCTTGACGCCCGCGGCAATGCGGCGACCCTGCTGCTGCAGAATTCCTTTTTCACGATCGGCCCGCTCTCTGTGATTAAGGTCAGCACAGGCGCGGCGGCCCCGCAATTGCTCGAAGCTTTTGTGAACCTTTAGCCTTCGCCTCTGCGTCAGCTGACAGCAGCACCTTGGTCTTACGGCCAGTTGCATAAAATTATACCCTTAATCTTCACCTCAGGGGATAGGGCTTTCCCGTTGTTTCAGTTGTCTTTTGCAAGATACCGTCGCACAGCCGCTCTATGTCACGGACCTCATGCTCCGCTGTAATGCACACCCGAATCCTCGCCATTCCTGGGGTTGGGAAGACCGCCACTGACGTATAGAAGCCGCAGTCAAGAAGCCCTTTTGCGATTGCAATCGCATTGGTCTCCGATCCGATGGCGATCGTTCTAATCGGAAATGAATTGCATTGCTCGGCTGTTGCGACACGACGGTCGAAGAGGTCAATGCGTTGCTTCAATCGCCGCTGCCGCTGGCCGAGTTCTGCCGAACGATGAATTTTGCACGACGCAATCGCCGCACCAATCGCCGCCAAATTGGGAGCCATCGAAGCGGCATAGGGAAGCGAGTGGCGTCGAAACAGCTCCTCGTGATCAGCCGCGCCAAGCATTAACACTCCGCCCGATGCGCCGAACCCCTTGGAAAGCGAGGCCGATATGATCGTTCGCTCACCGAGCACGTGCGGAAATTGAGGTCGAGCAAATCCTTCACCACGATCCCCGAAGATCGATATACCGTGCGAATCGTCGATATAAAGAAAGAGTCCATAACGCTCCTGGAGTTGACGTAGCTCCTTGATCGGCGAATAACCTCCCGCCGAGCAAACACCATCGCATACATAGACGACCACCGAATTGTCGCGGCACAGGCCTTCGAGAGCGTCGATATCGTTGTGCCCGATCGTTTCCACCCGCGTTTCAGCAGCTACCACCGGCTTGTGATAAGCGAGCGAGATTTGTGCAGACTGATCGAACACGACGAGTGGCTTGCTGCCGCCGGTCAGTTGACCCGAGGCAAGAATAGGCATCGCGCCCAGATTGGCTAGCATGCCACTAGAAAAGGCGAGGACGCGCGCGCAAAAAATCCCAGAGAGAATGTCTTCAAGTTCTCCCAGAGGATCGAAATTCAGTCGTGTTCGAGCGTGCGACCATTGTAGCGACCGATGCACCTCAATTGCCTCGATGGCACCGGCAATGATCGCCGGATGATTGTCGAGGCCCAAGTATGAGCACCCCACAAAATCAACTACCTGCGAACGGCTGGCTGGCAGACCGTTGCTCCAAGAAGTAGTGGTACGTCCGGTGGTGGGATCTCCACGAACGGTCATGAGACTAGCCATCGGAGCTCCATCAAAAAGTATTGCTCTCTTGGATCGCACGGACGGTGAGTTGAAGGTGTTCCATCAGACGACCACTGATCGGTGCGAACGATCCGCTGTGGCATTTCATTTTCCATTCTAATTTGCGAAGGATAGGTGCCCGACCACTCAGCTTGCCCGCTCAAAGTGGGGCTGGACACATAAGGGCGACTGGACGTTCTGTACAAATCTGACGGGTAGCTCAATCGGCCCCCGTCCACACGAACTAAATCATCGGCTATCTCGGTTGGGCAGCTACCAAATCAAATAGGCCTAAGTCGCGTGGCCACTTATCTCAACCATAGCGCGGGTCTTCGACGATAGGGGCTGTTGTCGACGACCGAGCCGCGCACGAAGAAAGTAACTGGAAACCTTTCGTTCTTAAGAGGTTCGAGAATCTTCGGGTACGCCTATGTTGGCGCCGTTCGTATCCTGCGACCAGGCTGATCGACATTGGTCGGGCCGCGCCCAAGCCAGAAGGTCTCCGCATGACGGCGATCGTGTCGCCGCTCGGCCGGTCGCGGGGCGAAACCAGCTCGGCTTGAAAAATGGGCGCTAACCTTCGATGGTTAGTTCGCCGGACGTCAGGCTCACATACGCACGCCGACCGCGCTTGGATTGCGGCGATCCGCCTTCTCGGCGAGGAACTGGTGGTAGTCACACAGGACGTTCTCACGGCCACATCACTGGAGAAGATCGGCCAAGCGACTCGGTCATCGCTCAAGAACTCTGTCGCAGTTGAATGCCAACACCGCTCACAGCGCTTCTCAGAAATCAGCACGCCAGTCCTCACCAGAGTTGGTAGTGCCTCGATTCACAGGAATGGTGTACGGTCAACTTATAGCTCGCCGCACAGACGCGCAGCTCGTCAGGCTAGGACAAATGCAGCAATGAAACACGTGGGGAGCTCGTTTCACGTCACATGCTTCCGTCTTTCATTTCTTCTGCCGCGGCATCGCAGACGACCGAGTCGGAGGCAAGAAGTCACAGTGGCATATGCTGCCTGGTTGCCGCAAGCAGATCCGACCGGCACTTATCCGAAAAGATACGATGGCAATAAGGTTGCGGGTAGCTGCCGAGGCACAGCCGAATCGCTGTCCGGCACCCACTAGGTAATCAAGTTCGAAGAGAGGCGGCGTTGGATAAGCGGAGCTCTGTGTCCGGTCCCCAATCTCCATCGTGCCAATCGCAAGTAGGCAGCGCCCATGTCTCGCTTAGCGAGATAGAGCATGTTGCGGAGCATCACAATGGACGTCTCGATGGGAGTTTTGTCGCATCTGCGGGTGGTCGAGATCGGAAGTTCGGCCGCAACCAGCTACTGCGCGCGGTTGTTTGCGGATTTCGGTGCCGATGTTAAGAAAATCGAGCCGCCAAAAGGCGATCCACTTCGACGCAGTCCGCCACTGACGCCCGCGGGCCAGAGCGCGTGGTTCGCATTTCTGAACTTCAATAAGTCAAGCATCATCATCGATCCCGCCGCTCCGCAGGCGAGCACACAAGTTACAGCATTGATCGAGAATTGCGATATTCTGATCGATGGCCGCGACGTCGACGTCGCAGATTGCCCGTTCATTGATCTTGCTGCAGTCCGCCAGCGCCGTCCCGGGCTGATTTGCCTCGAAGCCAGCTGGTTCGGGCGAAATGGGCTCTATGCAGGATTGACCGCAACCGACTCAACTATTCGTGCGCTCGCCGGCCTTACCAAGCTGGTTGGACCGGTCGAGGGCCCGCCGGTGTACGGACCGGATTTCCAAACAGGCATCCTCGCCGGCCTTTGGGGCTTCATTGCCGCGGCTTCTTCGGTGGTTGCGCAAACACAGGGCGGAGGAGGCCGGTCGTGGTCGCTCAGTATTTTCGAATCGAGCCTCGCTCTCAATGAGTATCTCATGTCGGAGGCGTTCGCGTGCGGAGACGTGATGCGCCGGATTGGCATTAACCGGTTTTGGCCAGGCTATCCAATTGGCATTTACGAAACCCGAAAGGGTTGGCTCGGCGTCACAGTGGTGACACCGGCACAATGGCGGGCATTCTGCGACATGCTCGAGCTAGCTGAGTTGCGTGATGAGTCAGTGTGGACAGCCAACGAAGATTGTCTGGAACAGCTGGAAAAGGTCGAACGGGTGTTTGTGCCGAAGTTGAAAACGCGGACAGCACAGGAGTGGTTCGAAGAGGGTCGAAAACGAAGGATTCCGATCGTGCCAGTGCCCGAAATCTCCGATCTGCTCCAGGATGCGGAGAAGAAAGAGCGAGGCGCGATCGTGCCCGTTCTGCTTGGCGAAGAAAAGGGCCTAACGGTCGGCTCAGTGCAGCGGTTGGCGTTGACGCCGCCGCGTCGGGGAGGAAGGGTTCCGGCCTTAGGCGAGCGGCAGATGGTCGAGAATGCGCGAAGAGACACTGCGTCGGCGTCGACCAGCCGCTTTGATTCCACCCGGCAGCCATTGCAGGGGGTTCGGGTCATCGATTTCTCAATGGGTTGGGCAGGTCCATTGTGCACGCGCACACTGGCTGATCTCGGAGCAGACGTCATCAAGATTGAGGCCATCCAGTATCCGGATTGGTGGCGCGGCGTTGATCGTACGGCCGCCTATATCGTTGCGCAGATGTACGAAAAGACGGCTCGGTTCTGCACCATGAACCGCAACAAGCGCGGCATCACACTCGATCTGACACGGCCGCAGGGCTGCACCCTCGCCAAACGGCTTGTGGCGGGAGCCGACGTTGTCGTCGACAATTACTCGGTCGATGTGCTGCCGAAGCTCGGGCTAGGCTATGAAGTGCTAAGAACAGTCAACCCTCGGCTGGTTATGATGTCAATGACAGCCTTCGGTACGGATAGCGCCCATCGCGATTGTCGCGCCTACGGCTCGACTCTCGAGCAGGGTTCGGGCGTGCCGAGTGTGATCGGAAATCCCGGTGAGCCACCCGTGATGACCCACGTTGCGTTCGGGGATGCTGTCGGCGGATTGAACGGCTGTGCCGCGGTTCTGGTTGCGCTCATTCACGCCCGTACCACCGGGCAAGGACAGTTCATCGATTTAGCACAGGTCGAATGCATGATGCCGTTCGCGGCGCCATGGATCACTGTCCACTCGACCGGCGGTATGCCGCCGCAAAGGTATGGCAGTCGACATCCGCAGTTCGTTCCGCATGGCTGTTTCCGGTGTGCGGGTGAAGACAACTGGATCATGATAACCGCCACGGACGAGGACATGTGGCAAAGGCTTGCCATCCTTATTGGCCGGTCAGATTGGGCCGCGGACCCATCGCTCAAATCTGAGGACGCTCGCCGGGGCATCGAAGATGTCATCGAGAGAGGGATCGAAGCGTGGACATCCACTCGGGACGCGGATCAGGCCATGTCTGAGCTACAAGCTGCCAGGGTTGCAGCCGGCGTAGCCCGTCTCCCAATTGACCTGCTCAACGATCCGCATCTGCAGTCGCGCGCGTTTCTACAGGAAATCGAACGCGCTTTCATAGGCCGGCATCCGCACTTGTCATTGCCGATTCGCGAAGGGGCAGAGCCCTATCCAATCCGCACAGCGGCGCCGACGCTTGGACAACATAACCGAGAAATACTCTCGGGATGTCTTGCTCTCTCTGACGCTGAGATAGAGCATTTGTCGAGGGAGGGTATCATCGGTACAGCCGTGCTTTCCGAAGGGGAGCTCGCAACAACAAGGAAAGTCTCATCAGGCTGAAAATCGCCGCTTCAAATTGCGTACGCCTCCCGAGGCTGGCGGATCGGCGGCTTGATAAGTCACAGAGGGCGAGCATTCTTCCTCGAAACAGCACAGGCCCAGGATAGCGGCTGATCGTCGCAAATTAGCTGAATCGTCGCCCCATGCTTCGATAATCGCGGCGCGCGCAGCTTGGCAGTACGCATGCAAACGACATCCGGCAGCCGTGCCGGCACTGAAATCGCCTCATCCAGCGCGATCTGCCGAGCTTGGGCAGCCCTGCAAAGAGGTTTGCGGAGGTGGTTTCGCTCGAAGCCTAAAAGCTTTAGTAGGTTCGTTCATTCCGGTTCTAAGATAAGTACGTGAAGCTAAGCGGCATGCGTCCAAGGTCGGTCCCGCCGAACGCGCACGTTCCAATCGCAATGTCCACCTTCGCAATCCGAGAGTGGGGCTTGTCGGTTTACTTACCACCCACTGGCGGAGAAGATCACCATGAGGAGAGCAACTGACGAAGGACGCGATACTCGGGCTCTCGAAGCGCTAGAATCGAACGTTCGCATATATTCACGTGTGTTTCCGGCGATTTTCAGTCGAGCGCGCGGTTCCATCATGTTGACTGAGTGCGGTCGAAAGATCATCGACTTCTTCTCCGGTGCTGGAGCGTTGAACTACGGCCACAATAATCACGAGATCAAAGCCGCCATTGTCGAGTATCTAGATTCGGATGCGGTAGTCCACGGGCTTGACATGGCCACGACGGCGAAGCTCGAATTCTTGAAAGCATTCGACTCTATCATACTTCAGGAGCGGGATCTGCAATACCGGCTGCAATTCACGGGGCCTACCGGGGCTAATGCAATTGAGGCAGCTCTAAAGCTTTCACGCAAAGTCACAGGACGTAAAAACGTCATCTCCTTCACACGTGGATATCATGGCATGAGCCTGGGAGCGATTGCCGCGAGCGCTAATCATTTCTATCGCGTTGGCAGCGGCGTTTCTTTATCGGGAGCGACCTTCATGCCCTATGATGGTTATCTTGGGCCGGACGTTGATACGGCTGAATATCTGCGCAACATGCTGCGGGACAAGAGCAGTGGCGTCGATTGTCCAGCCGCAATTCTCATCGAAACTGTGCAGGGAGAAGGAGGAATAAACGTAGCCAGCAAAGAATGGTTGCGAGCAATTCAGACCGTAGCAAAGGATACGGGCGCCCTCTTCATAGTTGACGATATTCAGATGGGCTGTGGTCGGACGGGCGAATTCTTCAGTTTCGAATTCGCGGGATTGTCGCCCGATATCGTCGTAATGTCGAAATCACTAAGCGGGTATGGTCTGCCGCTATCAATGCTGTTGGTTAAAGAGGAACTGGACGCTTGGCAACCAGGAGAGCACACCGGTACGTTTCGGAGCAATAACCTTGCTCTTGTGTCTGCGACCGCTGCCATAAACATTTACTGGCGTGACCAGACGTTTTCACAAGGAGTTCACCGTATGGGAGAACTCATGCGGAGCAGACTGGAGACTATTGCGTCTGAGCATGGAAACGGTTTCTCCGTTCGAGGCCGAGGGATGGCATTGGGCTTCGATTGCCAAACGGCCGAAATCGCGGAGGCGACAACGCGCAAGGCTTTTGAGAAGGGATTGATGATCGAACGATGTGGACCGGATGATCAGGTCGTGAAGTTCTTGCCCGCACTCACGATCGACCACGAGATACTAGACCAAGGACTTAAGATATTTGATGAATCCTTGGCCGAAACACGGAAAAGTGGCTGGCGTTATAATGCCTAAGCGCAGCAGCTCTTCATCCAGGCGAGCCCTGAGTTGGAATAGTTTCGGAGAGTATCGGCAATCGACGGAGCCGGTCGGATTGGTTAACCGATCCGGTTCCGGCGGAACGCCGGCGCAGCTTGAGCTTGATCTGCGGCGTTACTGTACGCGTCCGGTGACGGCCCCTGGTTAGGTCATCTTGAGCGGATGCCTGACCGCGCTTATGCGGCCTGAGCGACGCGCTGAGGTCGCCAATTCCAGGGCAAGAGTTCGTGGATGCGCTTGGCGGGGTGATCCGGCAGGCGCGCCAGCACGTCAGCGAGCCAAGCCTGCGGATCGATGTCATTGGCTTGGCGGTGGCGATGAAGCTGTAGATGGCAGCCGCACGCCGGCCGCCCTCGTCGGACCCGGCAAAGGTCCAATTTTTTCGTCCCACGGCGACAGCCCGTAGCTCACGCTCGGCAGCATTGTTCGGTATGCAAAGCCGCCCGTCATCAAGGAAGCGGCTAGCATCCCACCGGCTGAGGCAGTAATTGATCTCCTTGGTCGTGTCGTTGTTCCTGGAGAGCTTGGCGCGCTGCTCGCGCAACCACGCCTCCAGCTCGACGATCAGAGGGCGGCTACGCTCCTGGCGCACACGCAAACGCTCCTGCGCAGCAAGACCGTTGATCTCGCGCTCGATGGCGAACAGGACATTGATGCGCTTGACCGCCTCGGCCGCGATCGGCGCCTTGGTGAGCCGCGCGAGATCAAAGAACTTGCGCCTGTCATGGGCCCAGCACGCGGCCTCGATGGTCGGGCCGCCCTTGCGATTGGCCTCGTAGAGCCTGCCAAAGCCGGCGTATGCGTCGGCCTGCATCAGTCCGGCATAGCCCGCCAGATGCTGCTCCGGATGCGCACCGCCACGATCGGGCGAGTAGAAGAACACGGCCGCCGGCAGATCTGGGCCGGCAAACGGACGGTCGTCGCGCACATAGGTCCAGAGCCTGCCGGTCCGGGTCTTGCCCTTTGCCAGGATGCGGATGGTGGGGAGAGTAGGCCGGAGGGATTTCACCTCCAGCCTCTCGCAGAACCGGGCGTGAGACTCTCGCCTCACCCGGCTCCCATCAGGCAAGCTTGCCGCCATCGCCGAGTTGCCAATGCACAAAGAGCCTGCGGTTCTCACGCGCGATCTTCTCCAGGAAGAGACGCGCGCGTCCCAAGCGGTGATGGAAGCGCTTGTACTTTCGCTTCAACCAGATAGCCAACGTCTGGTTGATGTAGCGCGCCAAAGGATAGAGCGCTGAACGCGTATACGGCCCATAATAAGCGATCCACCCCCTAACCATCGGGTTTAGCTCGCGAGCAATATCGTCCAAAGTCACCTCGGTTCGCTTGCGAAGTTTCAAGCCTCGGATCGTCGCTCGCATGGCATTCAGCGCTGGTTTGCTGACCGCCGGAGTGAACCCGCAGAACATCCTCTGCGAACGCGGCCCCAGGACCGATCGCGGCCGGAAGCAATAACCGAGAAAGTCAAACACGCAAAGCGTTCGCGAAGCGCTCCAGGCTCGGCTGGCGGAGTGCTGCCTGGAACTGCATCCTACGAAGACGACGATCGTCTACTGCAAGGACGACCGACGCCGGGACAAGACTGAGACGCACCATCGGCGCTGTCAGCCATCTTTCAATGTAGAGCAGCGCCCATGCGCACGTCACATGTTTCCGGACGGCCCGCAGCAGAAGCTCGTGGTCGATATTGTCGAAGGAGGCGGCCACAGACTACCCATCACCATGATATTCCGGCTTCGGTAACGATCACGCGCAAGCGTCACGCTTTCGAAGGTCGGACGCTGGCCGTCATCAGTACCATCAGGCGACGCGGCATCCGCTATCTCCTCACAGTCCTGCCGGATGGCAGTCGGTCGTTGATTCCGGCGAGCTGGACCGATTGGCAGGTAGAGCCGCTTGGAGGCATGCCGCCAATCGATGCCGATGACGCTGTCCACGATCTCGGCAGGCTCGGTGATTTGCTCCACTTGCGCAAGCTGGTCGACGCTCTTTGCATCCGGGGTGCCGAGTCGGCGCCGTGCAAGGAGAGCCACCATGCAATTGAACCTGGACGTTTTCGATCAGCCCGATGTTCCACCAAGCGCGCCAGTCGCGTGGGAGCAAATCGACGAAGCCGCCCGCATCGCGGCAATCGAGATTCTGGCGCGCCTCATCTCACGCCTGCTTCAGAACGGCCCGGCGACGGAGGCAAGCGATGAATGAGCGCGTCAAGATTACGCCAAGTCATCTCTCTCGACAGGCCGTCGTCTATCTGCGCCAATCCAGCGCCGCACAGGTCGAGCACAACCGCGAATCGACGGAGCGGCAATATGCGCTTGTCGGCAAAGCGCGCGAGCTCGGCTGGCCCGATGACCGCATCATCGTTATCGACGAGGATCTTGGCCTCTCCGGTTCGGGCGCGGTGGCGCGTTCGGGCTTTGCCCGCCTCACCGCCGAAGTGGCGCTCGCGCGCGTCGGTCTGGTGCTCGGTCTCGAAGTCTCGCGGCTCGCGCGCAATAACGCCGAATGGTACCGCCTGATTGATCTGGCCGGATTTACCGACACGCTGATCGGCGATGCCGACGGCATCTATCATCCGGCGCTCTTCAACGTCGCCTCTTGCTCGGGCTCAAAGGCACGATGAGCGAAGCCGAACTGCACGTGCTGCGGGCTCGCCTCAACGGTGGAATCCGCAACAAGGCAGCGCGCGGCGAACTACGCCGCGGTCTGCCGGTCGGCTTCGTCTGGGGCGAGGCTGATGGCGAGGTCCGCTTCCATCCCGATGAGGCTGTCGTTACCGCCATTCGCCATGTTTTTGCGCGCTATGCCGAGATGGGATCGGCGCGTCGCGTTTGGCTCTGGTTTCGGTCCGAGGGGCTTACGTTCCCGCTGCAGCTGCACGCCCGTGCCGACATCCGCTGGGGCGAGGCCAGTTACACCGCCATCCACCAGGTCTTGACCAATCCCGTCTATGCCGGCGCCTATGTCTATGGCAAAACGCGCCAAGAGACGATTCTCGATGGCACTGGCGCGCGCAAGCAGCGGATTCGATCCTTGCCGCGTTCCCAATGGCAGGTCTTCATCCCCGAGCATCATCCAGGCTTCATCGATTGGCAGACCTATGAAGCAAATCAGCAACGTCTCGCCGAGAATACGCGACCTCAGCCGCACAAGGGCGGCGGCGCCGTGAGGGAGGGCGGCGCTCTCCTGCAGGGTCTTGCCAGTTGCGGCCATTGCGGCCGCCGCCTGCATACCCACTATCGCGGACGCAATGCTTCGCCAGGCTATCACTGTGCTGGCAAAGTGCTGGTCGAGAACCGAGGCGTCTGTTGCCTCAATATCGGTGGCGTTCAGATCGATCACGCCATCACCCAGGCGTTCATCGCCGCCTTAGAACCCGCAAAGCTGACCGCGACACTCACCGGCGCGGAACGGCTTGAAGCGGATCGCGAGGCGGCGCTCAAACAATGGCGACTTGCCGTTGAACGCGCCAGCTACGAAGCCCAACGCGCAGAACGCCGTTATCGCGCCGTCGATCCCGACAACCGTCTCGTCGCGCGCGGTCTCGAGCGAGAGTGGGAAGCATGCCTGAAGGCGCTGGAGGCCGCCAAGGCCGATCTTGCGCGTCGTGAGGCCGCTCGCCCCCATATGATCAGCCAACAGGAGCGTGACCGCCTGCTCGCGCTCGGACCTGATCTCGTCTCCGTCTGGAACGCAAGCACGACGACGCCGCGCGACCGGAAGGAGTTGCTGCGCACGCTCCTCGACGAGGTCGTCATCAAAGTCGATCGCGATGCCTTTGCCGCCCATGTGACGCTGCGCTGGAAGGGCGGCGCGCTGACCGAGATCGATCTCGCCCTGCCCCGATCGCGGCCAGCGACGATCCGCACCGACGAGGATACAGTTGCGCTCCTGCGACGACTGGCAGTGCATTATCCCGATGCCGTGATCGCCGGCATCCTCAACCGGCAGGGCCGCACAACGGCCTACGGCCACCGCTTCGACCGCAACCGCGTCGGTAATTTACGCCGGCACTGGAAGATCCCGAGCTTCCAAGAAAAACCGCGAGCCGACGGCGATCTTCTGACCATCAAGCAAGCCGCCAACGCGCTTGGTGTCGCTCCCTCGACGATCCATCGTTTACTCAACGACGGTATCATCGCCGGCGAGCAGCTCACGCCCGGTGCTCCCTGGCGCATTCGTCTGACCGATGAACTCAAGGCCCGCTTCAACAGCGAAACGTCCGACGACTTTCTGCCGATGCGCGAGGCTATGCGGGCGCTCGGGGTCTCGCGCCAAACCGTCTTGCAGCGAGTCAAGCGCGGCGAACTCGAAGCCGTGCACGTTGTGCGCGGGAAGCAAAAAGGACTCCGCATCAAGGTCTTAGCCCCGCAATCCAGCCTTTTTGACCAAACCGCATGAACCAGGGGGTATTATGAAGCCACATCCAACAGTCCCTTGATATCGAACTCCAGAACCCAATCGTACTTCCAGCACCGCTGTCGCGTTACGCCTACGGCATCGAGAGCCGATTTACCGGGTCTGTAGCCGTAAGAATCCGCCAGAAAGATTGCGTCGAGAGCCGGCTCAATTAGTTGTTTGACAACCGTCTGTGCCACGCGGTCTGCCACAGTGGGCACCCCGAGGATCCTTTGGCCCCCACTCTTCTTGGAATGGAGACGGCGCGAACAGGCGGCGGGAAGTAAGCGCCTGAGCTCATTCGATTCCAAATCTTGTAGAGATTGCTCTTCAAGTCGGACTCGAACTGCTCAATCGTCACTCCGTCGACACCCGCTGCGCCACCACTGGATCGCACCTGCAGATATGCTTCGTACACCTCTCTCTTGTCGATGTTGAACGGTTTGCTCGGCTGGTTCACCGTCGTCCTCCTGTTGTCAGTTGCGATGGTGGCCAGCCCTCCTGATCCGATCCCTTTGCTCCGGCCCCATTACGAGCCTTCGTCGCTAATACGGATCGGTCCGTCCCAGTGCTCCGCGTCGGTAATCTCGCCTCGCGGTCTTCTCCGCTTGTGCTTCTCCCTTTCCATCGGAGCGACTCGTTCCTGCAGTTCCGCGGCAGCGCCTGCATCCGATTCGCGCCCCCTCAACGCCGGTCGCCGCCCGCCCGGTCATCAGGCTTCCGGCGGGCTCATCCCAGAGGGACGACACACCTCTGGTTTTGACGACGATTTCCACGTTACGACGGTTCATCGGCGGGTTCATTTTCATTCGTCTCTCGGACGCCTATCCGTTCGGGTATTCCCGACCGTTGGCTTCAACGCTCACGACCGCGCCTCTTAAGCGAAGCCGCTTGAAGTGATTTGGGACCCACTCCTGAAAGTCGATCCCGAGGGGCCTACCCTCATCGCTGCCACAGCTTGTGCACACAGATTTTCAGATCATCTCGATCATCCTTTCCGTGTGCTTCTGCAGCACACTGTCATCCGCGTGGATGCGCTCAGCGGCGTACACATGGCTCCGGATCGCATCCACCAGAGGCATCAGGGTTGCCACGGAGGCACCCACCCAGTCCGCGAGCGTCGAGACGTCGACGTCGATGCCTTCACGCTGGTAGACGTCGCTCTGACGATGAAGCGGCAGGTGCAGGCCGTACTTGGCGAACAGGACATGGGCCAGCAGCTTGGGCCCTGCACGACCGCGCGCAATCGGATGCGAGGGAGCCGGCGGCTGGGTAATCGCTTCGCAAGCCCGGCAGACGAGCTTCTCGCGCACGTGCTGGATCACTTTCCACTGGCGCGGAACGAGCTCCAGCGTCTCGGTCACGTCCTCGCCAATCTTGCGCAACCGGCTGTCGCCGCAGCATGGGCACGTGGTCGGCACCGGATAGACAATGCACTCCCGCGGCAATTGCTCTGGCAGAGGCCGACGGCTGGCTTGCGGCGCTCGAACGATGGCACCGCTATCTTCTCGGCTGCCATCTGCGCCGCTGTCTCAGCTTGCGCCGCGTTCTCGGCGAGCTGCAGCTCGAGCTGGTCCAGCAATGCGCCTCGCTCGGAGGACTGTCCGAACTGCTCGTGCCGCAGCTTCTTGATCGTGAGTTTGAGCTTCTCGATCAGCAAAGTCCCGGCCTGAGCCTCGGCTTCCGCGGCCAACCGGGCCGCTCGCTCGGCGCGCAGCATCGCCTGCAGCGTGGTCACATCGTCGGGAAGAGAATCATCGGCGCCCATCGCCGACCAGAGAATCACAAGGCGCGGTCTCTGTCCGGACCGCTGATCTTGCCACCGATTCAAATCCAAGCGATCAGCCGGCCGCCTGCGGTCGCCAGGTCTGTTGCGGCATCCGCCAGTAGATGCCCTCCAGCAGGTAGCCAAGCTGGGCTGGGGTGATTGTCACTACGCCATCAGCCGACGACGGCCACAGGAAGCGGCCGCGCTCCAGCCGCTTGGCATAAAGCGACATGCCCAGTCCATCGTGCCAAAGGATCTTGATCAGCTTGCCGCTCTTGCCTCGGAACACATAGAGATCGACGCCGTGCGGGTCTCGCGTGAACGCTTCCTGCACCAGCAAGGCCAGCGAGTTCATGCCGCGACGCATATCGGTGTGGCCGGTCGCAATCCACACCCGCACGCCCGACGCAATGGGGATCACCGCGGCCGTCCATCTGCCAGCGCCGCCACCGCAGCCTTCAGCGTCGCCGCATCGACCGGGCCGTGATCCGCATCCGAACCCCGGCCGCAAACTCGATCTCGATGGCGCCGCAGCCGGCCGGCGCGACTGGACAAAGCGTCGGCCCGGATTCCGCGACCACCATCGCCGGTACGAAGCCAGGTTGGGCCGCGTCCTTCGGCTCAGGCCGAAACGACCGTCGCCATCGCAGCAGCAATGAGCGCGAAACGCCATACCGCCGCGCTGTTGCCGCGACCTGGCGCGGCGCCGCCTGTAAGCTCTCCAGGACGATCTTGAGCTTCTCCCGACCAGCGCCGCCGCCGGCCCGTGTCAACCACCTCAAGCCGTTCGACTTGGACACTGCGCCTATCACTGTCCATAAGGACAGTTCGCGCGATCTCATGGATCAAATCGACATTTCAAGTGGATCAAATCGACATTTCAAGTTTGCTGATGATGTTGCGAATGACGCCAAGATAGGATCTCAGCCTCCTAAAGGACCGGTGGGCGCGCTTGAACTGATGGAATGGACTGAACCCGGCGTTTCGGTCCAATACGTTAGCTGTTGTCAGTAACAGGCGCACGTGTGTGTCACGATCGGATTGGGGCCTAAAACAAATTGTTCAAGTTTCATGGGCGTCGATGCCCGAGAGGCTGCAATCGTTCGTCAGGGGGTGAGACGGTCAGCGACTGCTCCATTCCTCGAGCAAATGGAGCTTCGTCGTGTGGCAATTAGGCATGCACAACTACATACTCGAACTCAAGCCTCCCTCGAAGTCCCTGTTCGCAAGCGATGTTGATCAATTCGAGCGCACTTTACTAAATTTGGCATCGCTTCTCGCCGATCGAGTACGATCTTTCTTACCAGATCAGGTAGTCTGTCGACCAATGATTTGTGCTGTCGCTGGTAGTAACTCGCCGTACAATCGATCTGCCATCTCATCACGAAAGGACAAGATGCGGCAATGAAAGGTATAGCGAATCCATTGCAGGTCTCACGGTTCCTGCAGGTATATGACGCCGCGGCCGCCCGAAAGGGAATAAAGGTTTCGATAGGTTTCGATTTTGATGAGTATATAGCGATCACACGAGCCACTCCAACAAAGGGGCGGACATATCCAAATTTTCGGCCGGATCGTTCCCCAATCAAATCAGGCGAGGGGTTTTGGATTCTCGGCGTCGACAAGAATGACAATGTCGCTCTTTTAGAGGCTGCCCGACTGTATGATCTTTCGCACAGTAATTTTGCAGAACACCTTCAATCTCTTAAGGTGTTTTTTGCCGACCCGGCGCTCCATGCACATCATCAGGATTGTTGCACTTGTGTAGCACCAAGTGCGAAGAAGATTACTGGGAAAGTGGCCTACCTCGGAGATCGTTGGGTCCGCAGAGACTTAAGGGGACAGGGCATGTCCAAGATCATGGCAGGATTAGCGCGCGGAGTGTCCTACGCGATGTGGGCTCCAGACTTCTTATGTGCGCTTGTAGCGCGCCAGCTAGTGGAAAAGGGTGTTGTCTACGGATATACGCATCATGAGCCCGGCGGATCGATCCTCCGGCTTGTAGAAGAGGATATCGTGGATGACGACTGTCTTGTTTGGCAAACCGGCGAGGAGCTGAAGAGCCTTGTTGAGGGTGGAAACGAACTGATCTTGACGTCGTGAATTGTGCTGGCACGGCCTTCGATAACAGCACAGATCTATCTCGACGTTTGGTTTCGCAGCCATTACCGCGTATTTCGACGGGTTCGTTGTCCGAGAGGCTCGTTCAATGTGGATAGAGGATCCGACGCAGGCGCCCCAAACATCCTCAGGACGTCGCCTTTTGTCGAACGCGGAAAGTTTGTCGCACAAATCAGATGCCGACTATCGAAGATTCGTTAGACGTCCGCAGTTCTGGGAGCTATCAGTGCGCCTGGCGCCAACCCGGTTGTCGCTGACCTGCCACTGAACTTCGTCCAGGAGGGATTAGAGTCGCGGACTATCTGCACGCGCTAAGACCGCCATCGACGTACAGTATCTGCCCAGTCACAAAACGCGACAGCGCCGATGCAAGGAAATGTACCGCGCCCGCGACGTCGGCTGGTGTTGCCAAACGGCCAAGAGGAATATCCGCCGTAGCCCGCTCAAACGCCGCCTCGTCGTGAAGAGCCTTGTCGTTCTTTTGGGTTCGTACTCTACCCGGAGCTACGCCGTTGACCGTGATCCCGTGCGGCGCCAACTCGGTCGCATGCTGTTTCAACAAAATAGCCAACCCGCCCTTTGCAGCGCAGAAGGAGCTGTAGCCGCGGTCTCGGAAACCGAATGATGATCCAATCGAGAGGAGGTGGATATGGCTCCCGCCCTTTCCGACCGCAATCTGATGTCCAGCCACTGCCTGAGAGAGAAACATCGCGGCTCGCAGCGTCCTAGAATAGACCTTATCGAAGGCTTCCTCAGTCACATCGAGCATTCTCTGCTCCTTATTGAAGCCAACGCAGTTCGCCAGGATATCTATCGAACCATAGTGTTTTACGACTGAGGTCGAAAGTTCTCGGATTGCTCCGGCATTTGATACATCGAGCTCAAGGCCCTCGGCAATGTACCCTTTATCGCTCAATTGCCCGGCAAGCGATCGCGCGTGATCGCCATCTCGTCCTACGATAACGCTGGTCGCGCCGGCAGCAGCCAATGTTTCGGAGATCGTTGTGCCAATTGCTCCGTAGCCGCCGGCGACCAATGCCACCTTACCGTGCAGATCCATCGTGTGTTGGGGGCGGACATCCACATTCTGTTTGATCATTCCAGCCTCCGTCGAGTTGGCCCGGTATGCTGCATGATCTCGGTTAAACTATCCCAAAATATGGAATTCATGATGCGTGCTATTCCGGAGAACCGCACCGTCCCTTGAAGAGTTGCCCCGAGAACCTTGGACATGCCCGCAAATCCAACCATTCCCTTGATGGGGTGATTCTGCGGGACGTCGCCTTCAAACCGGTAAGAAAGCAAATTGCTATCTGTTCGTGCGCAACTCGCAAGCTTCAGGTTGGTGGCAGCAGTTGTGGCCACGTCAACTGTCGCAGAGATCGCCTCTGCTGGAACATTAAGCGACGCTCGGTGCTCTCTGCCTCGTTGTCGCAGAGACTTGCTGAATCCAATAACGGGATCGAAGGGGTCCGCAACGGTTGACGCCCGCGCCGGATAGTCCGTCATACGCTTCCATCACTAAGGAGAGGTTGTGCTCGGAGCAGACCTGCATGCTCAGCAGCAATTCTACGGTGTGGAGTAAGCGCATTGGTCCGGACCATTGGCGAGAGAGAGCCTGGTTGACGTTGCATGCCGCATGTCTTTCAGGTGACGTCGTGACCCGCTCAAGCTTCATCGGTCGGTACTTGCCATTTGTTCACTATCAGGATCAACTACTAACGGTGGTAGCTGGCCGCAGCAAAAGGATTTGCATTAGCCCAACCGCAAAAAGGAAAGACGGAAGGGAAGGGCAATCACACCACCCACCGCTTGCAGCATGTCGTGGTCGGCCGCCTCGATCGCAACCGCCACCGACAGGACGATCCCGGTTAAGCGCACCCGCGATGGTTCGATGCCGAGCCCTCGGCCGTGAGGGCACCATAGGGCGCGTCCGCGTTAACAGCATTCAAGCCGGCACGAGGGCGACCGGCATACAAGGCGCCATCTAGTCGTGTCAGACCGTGTGAGGTTGACTACGGCGTTGTTGGAACTCTGCCAACCTGCAACGCCATTCCAAGAGCAAGCTGCTGGTTGGACGTGCTTTCTCACGCCGGGAAAGCTGCGCACGAGAGTCGGCGAGTTGGCACACCGATTGCTCTGATGCGGAATGCCGCAGCCATAGCGTTCGCAGGCCCTGCCGCCTGGAGTTTCCGATGAGGTCCGCACGATCCGAGTTAGCAAATTGGCGCTGTTTGCGCTCAAAACTGCGAAAGTCGTGAGCATCAAGAGATAGAACTTGTCGCCATTTTGGCTTGGCTTGGGACAGGTCGAACTTTCAGCGAGAGGGAAAAGTAGGAATGATTTCCGAGGTGTTCATCACCTGTGCCGTCACGGGCGGTGGGAACGGGCCGCAACATAGCCCGCATGTGCCGGTAACCCCGGCGCAGATTGCTAACTCAGCAATCGAGGCGGCGCGGGCGGGGGCGGCGCAGGTGCACATTCACGTGCGTGATCCCGAGACCGGGCAGGGCTCGCGAGAACCGGCACTGTATCGCGAAGTGGTTCAGCTCATTCGGAAGTCAAATGTTAATCCGGTGATCAACCTGACTACGGGGATGGGATGCGCTCTCGTGATGGGCGGACCGGAGTCTCCGCTGCCGCCGGCGGCCGGGACGGACATGGCAGGCGCAGCCGAGCGGCTCTTGCACATCGACGAGCTGCGCCCCGAGATCTGCACGTTGGATTGCGGAACGTTGAACTACGGCACTCGTGACGAGTTGATCGTGGTCAACACCCCCGCGACCGTGTGCGCAATGGCCGCGCGCCTGCAAAAGCTGGGGGTACGCCCTGAGCTTGAGGTGTTTGATACTGGTGATCTGGTGCTGGCGCACGATCTGATAAAAAAGGGGCTGATTGACGATCCGCCGCTGATCCAGCTGTGCATGGGGATTCCCTACGGCGCGCCGGGCGATCCGACGACGCTGTTGGCGCTGGTACACCAGCTCCCGCCGCGCGCCGTCTACTCAACCTTCTCAATTGGACGCATGCAGCTCCCATATGTGGCCTTGGCACCGTTGCTGGGCGCAAACGTGCGGGTGGGGTTGGAAGACAACATCTACCTCTCCCGCGGGCGGCTGGCGACTAATGCCGAACTCGTGCAGCGGGCGGTAGAAATTCTCGACCGGATCGGGGTGCGAGTAATGAGCCCGGATGAGGTGCGCGAGAAGCTTGGGCTCAAAGTTCATGCTTGAGAAGTCCGATTAATGCCGAAGCGCTCAAACTCCTCTGAGAGCCAGCCGCGAGCGGACGGGCTGCCGGGCGGAAGCGTTAGCTGCGGGTAGGCGGCACGGTTCGTGCTCAGCGGAGTGGACGCGCAGCTGTATTGCGCGCAGCCTGGTGCTCCCGAGCTCATGCAGAAGATGCGGGCCAACGCGCGGCGGCGCATCGGGTGCCGAGGGCGGTCCCGCTCCCCGTCGAGGGGGCGCCGACGGTGGTGGGGTGGTGGAGGTGTCTTGGACGCTGATCCGCTCCTTGGTCGGACCTTCGGCCGTCGTCGCTGCAGGCGGAGATGGAATACATCGAGCGCCTGCTCGCCGAGGACAAGCGTCTTCAGTTCTTCCACGTGCTCACGCGAGAAAACGGACAAGGGGGCGGCGGCAACGGGCGAGCAAAGGCTGCTCCACGTCAAACGGCAGCGGACCCGGCGGACCTCGTGTCGAATCCCGCGGAATAGAGTCTGCGTGCATTGTGCCGCGCGACATGGCGTGCCGCCGGTAACATGTGGCTTCAATGCTTAAGAGGAGGAAATAATGTCGAAGGATGGGTTGTGCGCGATAGTTACGGGTTCGGCGTCGGGGCTTGGAGCGGCGACTGCGGGACTATGGGCCAAAGGCGGGGCGCGCATCGTGGTCAACTATTCCAACAGCCAGAAGGAAGCCGAGACCACGGCCGAAGCGTGCCGCAAGGCGGGGGCTATCGAGGTCGTGGTCGTGCAGGGGGACGTTTCGCGCGATGAGGATTGCAGAAAGATCGTCGCAGCTGCAGCGCCCTGGGGACGGCTCGACGTGCTCGTTAATAATGCCGGGGTCACAAAACATGTGCCACATCATCATCTCGACGGCCTATCGGCGGAGGATTTTCAGCGCATCTATGCCGTCAATACCATCGGGCCGTACCAAATGATCCGTGCGGCGCGCCCGCTGCTCGAGGCAGGCGCGAAAGCGAGCGGGCGGCCGGCCGCGGTGGTGAACGTCTCCTCGGTCGCAGCCATCAGCGGCGACAGCTCATCAATTGCGTACTCAGCGAGCAAGGGTGCCCTGAATGCCATGACGCTGCCGTTGGCACGCGCGCTAGCACCTTCCATTCGTGTCAATACGATTTGTCCCGACTATATTGATACGCCCTGGTTCACCAAGGCCCGTGGCGAAGCCTACGCCCGCAAGGTGCGCGACGCCGTGGTTTCGCGTGTGCCACTCAAGGTTGTGTCAACAGCCGAGGACGTGGCACAGCTCGTCTGCTTCCTCGCAAGCCCGGCATCGAGCAACATGACCGGCGAATGCGTACGCATTGACGCCGGCATGCATCTGGCCTTGTGAGGACGCGAAAGATCTCACTTCGCCAGTTCCGAGCTTGACCGTCCACGGCTGCGCGTGTGGCCCGCGCCGAGTCAGGACAGATCATGACTAGCGTTCAGAAGCATCCTCTCCAGTGCCAAGCGCGGAGCGCGCCCCCGCGAGAAGGCGCACCGGCGGGCCAATGCGCCCCTGCTGGAGGAACGCAGAAAGTGTACGTAAGGTCTTGAAGGCATCGGTAGCGCTAAGACTACAGAAGACGCGGAAGATGATGCGTATCACCTCTCGTGCCGCGCTGAGTCTTTGCTTGGGGATGACGGATGACGAGCCTTGTGGGATCCCAGCTAGGAGTCGCTTGGCATGCTGCTGCAATCACATCGCGGTGCGCCAGAAACATGCTCCTCGGAGCTACCAACTTTCGGACAAACGGCGGTGGAGCCTCACTTAATGAGTTTGATAGTTTGTCACGGACGGTTATCGACACCGGTGCTGAGCGCGTGCCCCTGTTGGCGGCTCGCCAGCTTGCTTCTCAACTGAGACTTAGCTTCTCGCTTCCCTGGTCGGCTCGCCGGTGTCGAATTGATCCTGGGATGCGTGGTCGCGCTTTGTCGTTGGTATGCGAATCCCATCTCAATCGACGCTCGCTTGACGCTCGCCTCACTGAATGCCGCGTTCGAAAGCCGCCACCTGAATATGTCCGTTACTCCGATCGCCGCTCGCAATCTGCAGCGTTGGCATATCGCCAGGCCGTGCTAACCACGGCCTGGGTCAAACGAGCCGCATGCCGTCTCGCGCGCTGTAGCTCGGATCAAAAAAGTCCTTAGCATTGAAGGCAATTGGCCCATCGGACTTACCCTCGAAGCTGAGAAGCCGCACTTCATCAAGATTGAGGCCGTCGCTACCGTGTTGGTCTAGGTTGACGATGCGCCTAGGCCGTCCAAATGCCGTCGAAGCGGTGCCCTTTTGGCGATCAGCCTTCCTCCTTCCGCTTCGGCAGTCGTCTGAAATTGTAGACGGCGCCAGTCAACGGCGCCGGTACGTTCGAGCTTGGAATATCCAACATAGCGTGATCTGCATGCTCTCAAGTGTGTCGCCGCCCATGCTGCTGCAAGTATGCCAATGTGGGTTGGACCACTCCAATGCGGTCACCGCTTCAATTTAAGGAATCTAGTCAAGAAGGAGTTCAGTTCCACGTGTTTAGAGTTACCGCCAAACGGCGCAGAGCTTTGTCGAGTAATCCGAGATCGATGCCGTAGGAGAGCCGGACCCCAACGGGGTCGCCATAGGCTGTGCCCGAAGTTGCTACGACACCAGCGTCCATCAGCAACACGTTAACGACGTCATCGGCGTTGATATCGAGGCCATGAGCGTTGACGCGCCGCAACCATCGGGTGAGATCGAGATAGAAATAGAATCCACCTTGGGCGGCAGGTTGGGGTACCGATGTTAGCGTCGAAAGTATCGAGAGTCCGAGCGACCGCGCGTCGCTAACATGGCTGTGCAGTCGTAATTCGAAGGCAGAGTCGGCGGACTCGAGGTGATGGAGAAGCGCATGCTGGCCGATGAGATTGGGAGAGGATGTATGGGCTTGTAGCGCCCTAACCGCGCTGATGATTGCCCTGGGGCCGGCTAGATAGCCAATTCGCCAGCCGGTCGGAGCCAGTGACGTGGACAGCGAATTGACGAGCAAAGTACGAGCGCGTACCCGAGGAGCCACCGAGACGATCTGGTGATGGGTATGTGGGGCATGGATGAAATTCCCGCAGCATTCATCGAAGATAATCCAGAGATTCCGGTCGATCGCGACTTGAGCAATGTCACCAAGAGTGGCGCGGTTGTAGATCGCGCCGGTCGGATTGCTCGGCGTGTTGACCACGATCGCCTTAGTCTTTTCTGTAATAGCGGCCGTGAGGTCCCTAAGCTTAGGTAGATAGTTGTTATGGCGGGTCTCGATAAAGACCGGCGTGCCGCCGGCAATGCCGATCTGGGCCGGCAGAGTGGTCCAGTAAGGGGCAGGAATCAGCACTTCGTCTCCGGGATTCAGAAGAACCATGACTGCAATGAAGAGTGACTGTTTGGCGCCGCTCGTCACCGCGATTTCGTCTGCCGACCACGGTTGGGCGGTCTCGGCGGAAACCTTGCGAGCAAGCGCATTGCGCAACTCCGGCAGATCGACTGCGTCGGTGTGGCGGCTGAGGTTGCGATTTATCGCGGCGATCGCGCCCTCGCGTACCGATGGAGCTAATTCGCTGCAGATCTCTTCAATGCTTAAGTCGATAATGTGGTCGCCGCATGCGGCAATTGCTTCGGCGGCAGTCCACGCCGCGGTCCCCGACGATTTCAGAAACATTGTCCGTTTCGCCAGCATGCGAGTTCTCTCCGGATGCGGCGTTTTGGAGCCGCGAGACCATGGCTCGATAGATATCCACAGTGAGGGCCTCCGCCGTGAGAAGCCGCTGAACCTTTGGAGTTGACTAATCAATCCATGAGATTGTTCGGCTTACGCCGGGGCTCAGAATGTCATGGCTGGTCTTGCTTTTGGATTCTCCAACAATCCCCCTGGCGGCTTCGGTGAAGTTCACGGCAGCCGCGTTGATATTCGCGGCTTCGGAGTTACGGAGCACGTACCCTTCATTGGATTTAATTGGACTAATCGGGCAGGTTTCATCGTTACTATTTGACGGCCGTTCGCGGTGACATGTTTCTCTTTTTTCGAGCAATCGGCATGCCACTCGGTGAGTTTGATCGGCCAGCCTTGCTGGACGAAGGAGTCGCGCATGCCTGCCAATCGCCGCTGTGGAGTTGCGGCGCCGCGCTTTGTTGGTTGCCGATACTGTGGCGTTCTCGCCTGCACGGGCCGTCGTTCCGTGTTCGGCCGATCCGTCAGCTCCTGAATCGTTCGGGAAAGAAGCCGCGGCCGACAAAATCTTCGACCGGAGAACGGCCGCTCGGCCGTTCACGCTGCAATAGGCCAGGCGGCAGGCCTGCGCCGTCGCTCTTGCGCCCAACGGCGATCGCGATCTCGATCGCAAAACCCTCGGGCACCCTAAGCATCATGCGCGCCTTCTCCAAGTCAAATCCACTCATCCCGTGTGCAGCCCAACCTGCGGCCATTGCTTGGTTGGCAAAATTCGCCCAGGCGGCGCCGCTGTCGAAGGAATGCGTGCGCGAGACTAGCCGTTCGGTCTTCCCGGGTGGCGTAAACTCCTTCCTCGACAGTAGATAGATCAGTGCAGCCGCGTGTCGCGCCCAACCTTGGTTGAACTCGATCAAAGGAGCAAGAAAGGCTTCGAACTCTGACTGACCGTGCAAGGCATAGACAAAGCGCCATGGCTGGGAATTGAAGGCCGATGGCGCCCACCGAGCGGCCTCGAATAAGGTGTTCAGAACTCCTTCGGGAATCGGATCCTGGGTGAACCCGCGTGGCGACCAGCGGTTGACGAATATTCGGTCGGCGGGATGTTCGGGATCACGTATTTTGGACACCGGCTCTTGAATGGTCATTCCGCTTCTCCTTCATCTTGTTGGCACTCGGCGGCTCGCGCCTGGAAGGGCGTATCGCGTCCTGGCCACTTGACCGAATCCGCGTCCTCTTAGCGAAAGGTCGACTTCCATGGTTTCGCGACCCGCCATGGTCAAACTGTCCAAACCGGATGTCTCATGAACGCGATCATGACATATTGACGATCGGCTCGTGCTAGACGCATCGCAAACCTCAGCCACTTCAGTTGAGCGCAGTTATGAGGCCATGCGTCGCGCCCGCGATCTGCGGACTGACGGGAAGATCGAGTTCGATTTCGCGCGGTACATCGACGATGCCCTCTGGATGATGGTCATTCTCGCGTAATGCGTATTTGAAGGCTTGGGCGCGGTTCACGAAGAGACCGCCAAAAACGCCATTCTGTTCGCGGACAACCCAGTAGCCGCGACGGTTCCTGCCAACAAAGACGGTCGACGCAGCACGGCTGCTGCACGAAGGAGGATCGACGACCTTCATGATCATAATCCTTCCATAAGCCCCGAATGGCATGCTCCTCAGCTGACCTCAGCCAAGTTCATACCGTTCAAAAGTCTCAGCATGGGATCATTGAGATACAGTAATCGAATATTTGCCTCTCGTTGAAACTGTTAGCTTGCGCCGACGCGCAGCACCGCGTTATGGCTCTTTGCTGTTTGCAAGCAACCATGATGCCGTTCTGCTCGGCGGTACCAGCCTCGTCAGCGCATTCATCAGGATCGATCGGGCGAGTGTCGCTTGCAGCTTGAACTCTGTTCTTATTGGCGGCGGCTTTGTCTTTTTTCGTTGCAGCAATCGGCGTGCCACGCGCGGAGGCGGGTGCGCGTCTTGCTTCACGAAAGGCGCGTCTGACAGCGACCCTTTCACGAGTTGACAGCGTCAACGGCTTCGAGGTTCCGAGCGCAACGGAGTGTGCCCTGCGACAAATCACTCTGGCTGCACCAGTTTTCAGGATTGCGAGGAAGATCAGAAGCGGCTGCTCGATAACGCGTGGATTGTGCCCGCAAATCAGCGGTTGCCTCCGCGTTCGGCTCATCAGAGTGGCGCCTCGTGGTCGTGGAGAGGAATGACGCACGATTTTGAGGCGGTAGGGGGCTAAACATCGCTAGTGGTGCCGCCGCTGGTAACTGAGATGCGAGCCGGGCGGCCAGTCGAGAATTCGTAGACTGGCTTGGCGGCTGCGGCGATGCGTGTGCCTCTGTCCGAAACCAAACACACCTGATGTCTAGAAACCGCCAAGCTGTTTGCAGCGCTACAATGCATCCTCAAAGTCGTCGGCGCGTCGGCGCGTCGCACTGGCATAAACCCTGCTGCAATCTTTCTGGGAGAAAGTTAAGGGGACGCCATGCCACTCGATCATCCGCTCCCATTGTCTTCGACCACGCGAGACTAGGTGCAACGTTCTACTGCAATCTTCATTGCGAGCACTGCTATGTTCCCGAAAAGTATCGGGAGCAGTACAAGCGGCTGTTGGAATCATCACAACGATCTATCGAGGATATGACAAAGTTTGTCGACCTTCTCGTCGACAAATATTTCCTGAGAAAAGTCTCATTGACCGGTGGCGAGCCGCTTCTCAAGAGCGTGTTTCCGCGCACGGCAGCCGTGATGGCCCATGCGAACAAGCGAGGCCTTCACGTGCAATTGAACACAGGAGGGCTCGGCCAGGGGCCAATTCCGGATGTCATCTCAATTCTCGACGATCCCAAGAAGCTAGCATTCCAGTTCAGCTTTGATGGTGCAAAGCGGGAGACCATGGACCGCTTCCGGGGCAAGGCGGGTGTTTGCGACTCCGCACTTCGGCAGATGGCTGAGGCGGTCAATTGCGGGGTTCTGGTGCAAGCCGGGATGACGGCAACATCGATGATGCGCTGGATGCCTATCGGCTCCTGTCGTCGATCGGCGTCCACTCCTTCAGGACCAAGCCGATGTTCGCCTCGGGTGTTGCCCTCGTTAATGAGGATGCGCTCGTGGGCTCGGCAGACGAAATTCGAGACCTGCAGGAAGCCCTGATGGGGATTGCTGCGCAACCCAGCTCAGCGCGCCTCGAACTGCCGCCGCCGAGTTTCGTCGATACGTCGCAGCTGCGGCCAAACGTCAGATGTACCGAATGCGACTGTGATGCCACCGCGGTCTACCTCTCTACTAACGGCCATTTGTACCCTGTTCTTTCATCGTCGGGGATCCTGATAGCCGCGAGTTCCTCATCGGCAATATCCGATCGCCGGAATTCGACCTGGAGAAGGTTTGGCGTACCTCGCCGGCTCTAAAGAAATTTCGGGCGAACAGTGGCTGCGGCCAATGCCCGAGCCAGGTCGCCCTGTTGAAGAATATCGAGAGCCGTGCGCTTGCCTGCGCCTGACCGGGCGAACGATGAACGAAAAGACGTCTTCATATTGGCGGTTCTTAATGCTCGAAGAGGCAGTGTCCCGCCGTGCCAGAACCCGGCCGGTCAGAAAGCTTGCGAGGAGATATCATCCTTGTCGGGCTCGGTCCTTACGCCCGGGCGAAGTATATCCCTCTGATCTGGACGCCGTCGCCAGCGGCCGAGCATCCGCCTCTCATGTCGTCGAGCTTGAGAGTGTGCGAGACGATGTGAATGCCTTTTTCCGAACTCGCGCATGCAAGCCGGCGAGCCTTTAATGGGTACCCGATCTTAGGCGGCGCGCGATCTGGTATTCCGGCCATGGGGAGGACGTCCTTATAGCTCTGGCGCGTCCCGGCGCAAAAGTCATCATCTCGACCGAACCCAAGGCCCATTTGGGCTACCTTCGCGCGGCTCTTGGACTTGGTCTTGATTGCCTGGTCGACAAGCCAGTCGTTCTTCCTATGTGATCGAATGGACGCCCTGCAGCGGACCGTCTGATTGGTGCGGTAGTGGAGCTCAAGGAGATCTGCAATCGGACTGGCGGCCGCTGCGTGGTCATGGCGCCGCGCCGCTACAACGCAGCCTACGAGCTGATCGGACGCTATGCGCGCCGCGCCTCGCAGAACCTCGGCACGCCGATCACCTACATTGGTATCGAGCATCATGCCGGAGTGTGGAACACGGAGGAGGAGATCCTCTGCCGCCAGGACCATCCGTACCGCTATGGCTATGGAATGCTGTGCCATTCCGGCTATCACTACATTGATGTTCTCTCCAGCCTGCTGGCTCACAATGAGGACAATTTCGGTAGTTTGAAGGTCGAACTGGATGTCCACCGGGCGGCCGCCGCCGACCAGGTCAGGCAGGTCGGCTCGGATCCGGTGCGCAAACTTCGCGGCGAGGCGTCGACATGTTTGATGGATTTGCAATCTTCGACGTTTTCTTGGAACAGCGCGGACGAAGGTGGCTGTCGTCGGTTCGCACGATCGAAGGCAAGCTGGTCATGACTGGTTTAAGAAGCAGCCGATCCCGCTATGAAGCTCACACGTCGCTTTTTCTGGTGCTGCTGAGCGCGCCGTATCGTTCGCAGTTCTCGGGGCGAGAGGCCCGGGCCGACCAACCGGTTCGTGTGCGGCACTCACTTCCGCTCAAACTTTAGAGTCATTTGACCTTCGAGAACGGCGCGCTCGTAAGTCGTTTCCGTTGAATCACCGCAGCGTTAGGGGCTGACCGGCTCTCCGGCGCCTCTGGGAGGCCTCCTTAGACGGCTTGATTTGACCACCGCTGCGGGGTCGAGGAATAGCGATTTCATCAAAAAAATTCATGTTGGGGACAACTGCATAATCGTTTTCTGGAGTCGCAAGGAAAACGGAGTTGTTATCGCCGCATCTCGCGACCGTCGGGTCTGACCCTCTCTCGGTACCCATGGCGCCGAGCGCACGTCATCGTGCTGACGCTCCGGCTCCGCAGGATCCGCAGGGGAAGCGATTATTTAGCAACCGCTTGGCCCTCAGCTGCATGGCGTGCCTGCTTTGGCACGATGCGCTGTCGCGGCCTTCTCTTTCCATTAGCGGTATAGCGAAACGAGCGCACATCGGCGTGCGGTTGGCTATTCATCTCTTTTCATTCGCTCTGAGATTTCGGCAACCGCTGTCAAGAACGAGCCCATTTGCTCCTTCGTGCCGATGCTGATGCGAATACAGTCGTCGAGACCGTCATCTGCAAAGACTGCAACGAGTATGCCTTCTCTCTCCAGCGCGGCATGCCACCACCTGCCGTCCCGTCCATTCGGCACCCGCGCCAGCAAGAAATTGGTATGAGAGGGCGCTACATCGAATCCGAATTGACGCAGTTGGGCGGCAACTCGTTGTCTTTCGTGCTTGATATGCCTATGATTCTCCTCATAGGCCGCGCGATGTGAAAGGATGCTGACTCCGACCGCTTGCCCTATGATGTTCATGTTGAAGACGTTCTGGATGTTTCGCAACCGTCCAACAATCTCCGGATGACCAAGGCCGAAGCCCACCCGAATGCCCGCGGCCGCATAGCTCTTCGACAAAGTCCTCAGGAGCAAAAGGTTGGGATAGCGGCGGACGAGCCTCAGACCGTTATCCGGTGCGAAGTCGACATAGGCCTCGTCCAGCACAATTAAGCGATCAGACTGTGCAACGAGGCGTTCGATATCGGCGATAGAGACGAACGTCCCGGTTGGGTTATTGGGATTGGCCAGCAAGATGAACTTGGCGTCCTTTGCCGGACCGAAGAGCAATTGGTCAATCGGAATCGAATGCGAATCGATCCACGATACTTCGAGGAGCTTGGCGCTCTGCAACAGAGCAAGCTTGCGATTGAACGAGAATCCAGGAGACATCATTGCGACGCTGTCGCCCGGTCCAAGGAAGGCCCTGTAGATCAGGGCGAGAAGCTCCGACGAGCCGTTGCCGGCGATCACATGGTCCTTTGAGAGGCCGTAGGCATCAGCGGCGGCTTCTCTCAAGCCGATGTTGTCGTCTTCCGGATACAAATACTGTCGTTCTAGCGCCGAGATCGCACTTCGCCATACCATTGTTGGTAGTGGAAATGGGTTCTCATTGGTGTTTAGTTTCACGTAACGTGCATCTGGCGCCCGCCGTCCGGGCGATTGAGCGCCTAGCTCTTTAGCCGGCTGCGCAAGAGAAGAGAGCACACTTTGCAGCTTTGCATCGATCATGTCGGTTTCCCTCTTGATGCGCAGACGGCATTTGCCATCGAGAGTGCGCAAGACGTTCCAACAACAGTCCGTTTCGCGGACGTGGCGTGGCGCAATCTGGAGCGTTGGCGGTGCGCGAGCCGAATGTCGGCGGTTAAAGTACAGCCCATTGCTCGGAGGCCCTGGTCGGTGGTGCGCGACATTGCGAGCGCTTTTGTCGATCTCAGCGCGACTGCGTGCAGTGGTGTGGAGTTGCCAAGCCTAGCCTTCCAGACCGAAGCCGCGAGCCTTGGCCTAGAAGTCGGTACATAGGTGACAGCGTCATGCGATGCTCCCCGGTGAGGCACTGGCCTGCGCCGGCTTTTCCAAAGCCCGTTGTGGCTTGTTTCTCGAACCTACAATTTGACGCTACGTGCGAATCAAGTCCTGTCGACGTGCTCGGCGGGCGGCTCGCGCGAGCTTGAACTATCGATGTACGCATCCGGCGAAGCTTACGATTACCCACATTCTTTGAGGTGCACTGAGCCGAAAAACTTGAGTCGCCAGAATCACTTGTGATTCTTTGATGGGCACCTAATTCGAGAAGAGGTGCTCTATGGGACTGACTTCACGCGCCCGGGATGAGAAGGCGCATCGTTTGGCGTCTGACGCGGTGACTTGGTTTGATCGTGAAGCTGCGCTGTGCGAATTCCAGGACGCTCGACTTGGCGAGAGATTTCGCATGCTGCTGAAGCAGATTGGTGGAGACATCGGACAGAGCATTCCGATGGTTTGCCAAGACTGGGCGAATACCAAGGCGGACTATCGTTTCTTCTCCAATGAACGAGTAAGCGAGTCCGACATCCTGTCTGGTCATTTTAAATCGACGCGGGAACGTATCGCGGCTGCGAAAGGGTCTGTTCTTGTTCTGCATGATACGACCGAATTCACCTATCAAAGGGAGCGCCCGGATCTGATCGGGATGATTAAGCGCATCTCCAAAAGCAACTCTCGAAGATTGGACGAAAAACCCCAAACGTACACGACATGCGGAATATTGATGCATTCGAGGCTTGCGGTGACCCTTGAGGGGCTTCCACTGGGGCTCAGCGCCGTGAAGTTCTGGACCAGAAAGAAATTCAGAGGGGTCGCTGCGCTCAGGCGCGAGGTCAACCTGACACGGATCCCCATTGAAACCAAGGAGAGCATTCGTTGGCTGGAGAACCTCAAGCAATCCACGGAGCTTTTTGAGAAGCCATCGAAGTGCATCCATATCGGTGATCGTGAGGCCGATATTTATGAGTTGTTTTGCGCCGCCCAAGAGGTTGGAACGCATTTCTTGGTTAGGACCTGTGTCAATCGCCTGGCAGGCGATGGCGATCATACCGTTGCAACGATAATGGACGAGGTCGCGGTCAAAGGTCTCCACCGGATCGAAGTCCAGGATAGCAAGGGCAATCCAGACCAGGCTGTTCTTGAAATCCGGTATCGTAAAATCCGTATTCTGCCACCGATAGGCAAGCAGTCGCGGTATCCAGCTTTGACTTTGACAGTGATCCACGCTGATGAAAGAGGAGCGCCAAAGAACAGAAAGAAGATTGAATGGAAACTCCTGACCGATCTTCCGGTGCAATCGTGCGGGGACGCCATCGAGAAACTTGAATGGTATTCCCTGCGATGGAAGATCGAGGTCTTCCACAAGATACTTAAATCCGGCTGTAGGGCAGAGGACTCGCAACTGCGGACTGCTCAGCGATTGACGAATCTGATCTCGGTGTTCTGCATTGTGAGCTGGCGCATTTTTTGGATGACGATGCTCAATCGTTCAGCACCAAATGCCTCACCGGAATTTGCGCTGACCAAAGCTGAAATCCAATTGCTTGATCGGCTCGTCAAAGACAAGAATCCAGTCAGCAAACGAAAGACATTGTCGCATTATCTCATCAAGATCGCCAGGCTCGGCGGCTATCTCGCCCGCGCCAACGATCCGCCATCGCGGATTATCGCGATTCATCGATATCGCAACGGGAGCGAAGCTCTGACTCAAAGATGTGGGTAATCGTAAGCTTCGCCGGACGGATACCTATCGATCGGGTTTGCAGCGTCAGTTTCGCGCCGCCTCCTCGCCCAGGACCCGTCTCACGACCTCAGTGTCCGTGTCGGAAGCAAATTTGGCGTCATTCTGCTCAAGTTCAGCGCGCAACGAGAAAGATCCCGATGATTCCGTTATGGACGACCACGGCATTTCCGTCAAATGCGCGAGGAGCGCCGGCGACCAAGACCGGCATTTTATCTGCCAGTGCCTCCATGCTCTTGTACGGGGCTGCTGCGCCGTTCGGGGACGATTGCATCGCGGCCATGGGAATAGCTGTGCGATCGCTCACGATCGGCGCACTGCCTATCACCAGCTTTTTTATGGGCTCTCAAGCTGTTCTCGGGTTCGGTTGTTCAAGGCCGCAAAGCTCAGCTGTCGATAATGTCGCGCTTTCGGTTTTGTATTCTGCGGCCGTTGTGAGTTTTACCCGACCTTTGGTCAGGCTGTTCAGCGATAGCGGGAACGTCCCGGAAATTGCCGTCTCGACTTGTATCGTTTTCCATTTCTTTTTGAGTTCTTTGGTATTGAGAGTTTCGTGACGATGATGCTTCAGTCATTCGGGAATGCACGACTTAGTGTGGCGCGTTCAATATGCGGCCGATGGATTCCATGTGATTCCGAAGATTGTTCCGAGCGGGCCCAAGGAGTTCACGGAGTTCGTTGTTCCAGAATTGCGTCGACGCGGCAAGTTCAGGTCGGCAAGCTCGGGGCGCACTCTTAGAGAAAGCCTCGGGCTCAAGCGGCCAGTCAATCGATTTACGCGAGCGGCGTAAGCGCTCATCTCGAAGATGCTCTGGCTTACTTGGGCACAGATCGCGCTGAGCGCCGTTTTGCAGCCGGAGGTCGGAATGGCCGCCGTAGACTCGAAGGGGGCACGTGAGCCGCTCCGGCCCGCATGCCCCCGTCGTTCGCGATAAACATGGCTCTCTCGATAGTTACGTCCTGTTCCGACACGGGTGGGCCGGCTTGCGTCCTCTGGACATCGGCTTGGGGGGCGCCGCACCCTTGGCCGGCTCAGCGAACAATTCGGACAAGTGAATACCCAAGGTCGCGGCGATACGGTCCAGGAGATCAATGGTCGGGTTCT
>Ga0209389_1000181_pt1 | contig 49013 bp, 49 predicted proteins | sample CowpearedBW_FD_187526 | JGI IMG/M metagenome (GOLD analysis project Ga0209389, IMG submission 187526) | Root nodule microbial communities of legume samples collected from California, USA - Cow pea red BW (SPAdes) (version 2) | ecosystem: Host-associated > Plants > Roots > Nodule | place: USA... | reverse complement strand
AGCCCGGGATCTTCACCATCTGCGGATGGATCGAGCCGCGCTTCACGATGCGCTTGACCTGGCAGATCACGGTGCCGCCGGCATTGTGCACGGCCTGTGCGATCGAGAGATCCTCGCGCGTCGTGCCTTCGTGCTCCATGCTGATATAGCCGTCCTCGTCCGCGGAAGTGCCGCGGATGATGGCGACATCGGGCGGGGCGGGCACGCGGTAGAGCAGCCAGGACTGGCCGTGCAGCTCGAGCAAATCGACCAGCGGCGCGGTGGTGCGCTTGTTCATGCGGCCGCCGTCCTGGCGCGGGTCCATGTAGGTGTTGAGGCCGACATGGGTGAGCACGCCCGGATGCTTTGCCGCCATGGCGCGGCAGAGCTGACTCATCACGCCTTGCGGGAAATTGTAGGCGTCGATCAGCTCGTCGCGGACGAGGCGCATGAACGGCACCTGCAGGCCGAAATTCCCGCCGATCACGCGCGCGATCAGGCCTTCATGGGCGAGATGGCAGAGGCCCTTCTCGGTGACGGCGCCGACGCCGGTGATGTTGATGAGCGTCAGATTGCGCGGACCCTGGCCGCCGAGGAAGCGCTGCTCCAGCGCCTCAAGGATCGATTCGGCAGCGCCCGTGCCGCCATTGCCCCCGACGATCAGCGTGTCAGCGTCGCGAATGAGACCGGCGGCCTCTGCCGCTGTGATGATGCTCAGCATCAGCGCGCTTCCCGCATCACGCGGCCTCCTTCTCGACCTGGCGGGCGATGATCAGCCGCTGGATCTGGTTCGTGCCTTCGTAGATCTGGGCGAGGCGGACGTCGCGAAAGATGCGCTCGATGCGGTACTCGCGCGAATAGCCGTTGCCGCCGTGGATCTGCAGCGCGTTGGAGACGTGCTTCATCGCCATGTCGGTCGTGAACAGTTTTGCCTGCGCCGCCTCCTTGGCGATCGGCTCGCCGGCATCGTGCAGGCGCGCGGCGTGGTGGATCAGGAGGCGCGCAGCGGCGATGTCGGTCGACATGTCCGCGAGCATGAACTGCACCGCCTGGAATCCGATGATGGCCTGGCCGAACTGCTTGCGGTCCTTGGCATAGGCGGTGGCGTCCTCGAACCCAGCCTGCGCCATGCCGAGCGCCATCGAGGCCATCATCAGCCGGCTGAAGTTGAAATTGCTCATGGCCATCTTGAAGGCCTGGTTCTCCGGCCCCATTACGCTGTCGGTGGGCAGGCGCACGTCGGAGAAGGTGATCTGGCAGTCGTCGAGGCCATGCATGCCGAGCAGCTCCTCGTTCTTGCCGCGGGCGATGCCGGGCAGGGCGCCTTCCACGAGAAGACAGGAGATGGCGCGATGGCCCGCATCTGCGCCGGTGCGCGCGAACACCATGATGCGGTCGGCGACGCCGCCGAGCGTCACCCAGGCCTTGGTGCCGTTGAGCCGCCAGCCATTGCCTTCGCGCACCGCAGTGGTGCGGATGCCCGCGACGTCGGAGCCGTGGTCGGGCTCGGAGACGGCGGTGGCGGGAATGATGTCGCCGCTCAGGATCTTCGGGATCAGCGTCTTGTGCGCCTCGGTGCCGTGATGGTCGAAGAACAGTACGGCCTCGAGGGGGATCGCGAAGGCGTTGGCGACCGCGCCGGAGCAGCGCGCCAGCTCCTCCATCGCAATGCAGGCTGCCACTGCATCAAGCCCAGCACCGCCAGCGCCTTCGCGCAGGCAAATGCCGAACAGGCCGAGGTCGGCCATGCCCTTGTAGAGCGTGCGGTCGAAGCGGTCCTCGCGGTCGATCGCGGCCGCGCGTGGCAGGATCTCCGCTTCGGCGAAGCGTCGGGTGGTCTCGCGCAGGGCTTTTTGGTCTTGGGAGTAGAAGCGATCCATGGCGTGTGGCTCCCGTCAGTCGCTGGCGAGCTTGGAATCGTGGGAGACCTCGCTGCGGTCGCGGTCGAGGAAATAGACCGCGACGTCGTCGCCCGGCACGCCATAGGCACCGCACACGCTGCGGGTCAGCGCGATGGCGGCTGCGCGACGCTCGGCCTCGCTGCGGCGGAAGGCGTGGACCTTGAGCAGGATGCGCTGGCCAGTGGCCTGCGCGCCGAACGTGCCGGCGTGGGCGTAATCATCCGCCGCAATGGGCAGGAAATAGAGCGTGACCGTATCAGCGGTGACGCCGAACGCCGACATCAGGCCGTCGGTCACGGACCTCGCCAGCGCGGCCTTGCGCTGATTTGGGACTTGCGGGGCGAGCACTTCGACATAGGGCATCGATCAGACCTTTGCGGATTTGGCCGCTGACGATTTGGATGAAGATGATTTGGACTTCGCGGACTTCGCCGGGGGCGGGGCGTCGATCCGGCGGCAGGAGTCGCGCTGCACCAGGCGCGCGCCGACCCGATATTCGCGGACGCCGTCATTGCCATTTCCCTTCGCATCCATGCGATGCAGCAGCCGGTCGACGGCGAGATTGGCAAGATCCCGCGCGCCGTTGTCGACGATGCTGATGGCCGGGCGATGCCATTCGAACCAGGGCATGTCCTCGTAGCAGAGCAGCGAGAGGTCGTCGGGGATCGGGATGTTCCGCTCCGCCGTCACGCGCAGCACGCCGAGCGTCGCTTCATGGTTGGCGACGAAGATCGCGCTGGGCGGGCGGGGAAGGTCGAGCAGTTTGCGGGTGCAGGTCGCGCCGGTCTCGGGCACGTAGTGGCCGGCATGAATCAATGTGTCGTCCCTGGGGATACCCGCCTCGCGCAGCGCGCGGACATAGCCGGACAACCGTTCGCGGCCTGACGTGGTGTCCTGGCGGCCGACGATCAGCCCGATGCGCTTGTGCCCGAGCTCGATCAGATGACGCGTGCCCAGATAGGCGCCTTGCGGATCGTCGGCGAGCACGGTCTCGAGATCGGTCGCGTCATCGCGCCGCACCAGGCAGACGATGGGCACGTCCTTCGCAAGTGTCTTGAGTTGTGCGCCGTTCTTGCCCGTGGGCACCACGATCAGCCCGTCGATGCGGTGGTCGACCAGCGTGGTGAGGGTATCGCTCTCCTGCTGCGGATCGTCGCCGCCGATGCACAAAAGCATCTGATAACCCAGCGCCTTCAGGCGCGCCTGCACCACTTCGGCCATCACTTGGAACGAGGCGTTGGTGAGATTGTGGACGAGAAGCGCCACGAGTCGCGACTGCCCGGTTTTCAATCCGCGCGCGATCGGGTTCGGCCGATAGCCGAGCTCGCGCGCGATGCGCAGCAGGCGCTGCTGTGTGCGTTCGCTGGTCAGGCCGGTTCCCGTCAGCGCTCGGGAAGCAGTGCTGACTGAAACGCGGGCCGCCTGTGCCACATCTTTGAGCGTGACGCTCATCCAACCTGCCGATAGACTGCAAACGATTGCAGAAACGCTATGAGCTTATTCTACGCGGATCAAGCTCAAAAAGTGGATGGTGTTGCCCAATGCAGAGCCATTTATGCAAACGATTGCATAAGGCGTGCGGATATTCCGCAGGCGGCATCCAGCACCTGAACTCACCCTTGCACCCGGCAGTTTCCTGATGAAGACGTTCCGCGGCACCTACACCGTCATGATCACCCCGTTCACGGCAGCGGGGGCGGTCGATGTCGCGGCCTTGCGCGCCTTCGTCGACTGGCAGATCGCGCAGGGTATTCATGGATTGATCCCGCTTGGCTCGACCGGTGAGTTCCTGTCCATGGACGATGACGAGAAGGCGCTGGTTGCGGAGGTCGTCGTTCGCCAGGCCGCGGGCCGCGTCCCCGTGCTGATCGGCACCGGCGCGGAGGATACGCGCGAAGTGGTGCGCCTCAGCCGCCGTGCCGAAAAACTGGGCGCTGACGGCGTGATGATCATCCCGCCGTTCTATTCGACGCCGACCGACGACGAGCTCGTCCATCACTACAAGACGGTGGCCGATGCGATCGCGCTGCCGATCATGGTCTATAACAATCCGGCAACCGCCAATGTCGATCTCAAGCCACAGCTCGTGGCGCGGATCGCCGAGATCGACAACTGTCTCTATATCAAGGAGTCGACGCTGGAGGTGACGCGCGTGCGCGACATCATCCGCCTCTGCGGTGACAAGATGATCGTGTTCGGCGGCATCCTTGGCTTCGAATCCTTTGTCGAGGGCGCGCAGGGCTGGGTGGCCGTGGCCTCCAACGTGGTCCCTGCGGAAATGGCCCGCATCTTCAGCCTCGTCGCCGACCACGGCGCGATCAAGGAAGCGCGCGAACTCTATCTCAAATACCTGCCGGTGATCGAATTCGTCGGCGGCCAGGCCTACGTCGCCGGCAGCAAGGCGCTGCTCGGCCATATGGGCTTTGCAGCCGGCAGTCCGCGCCCGCCGCGGCTGCCGCTGCCGGCCGCGCAGGACGCGGCCGCACGTGCCCTGGTCAAGACATTCGATCTCGTGTGGCGCGGCGCGCCAATTGCGGCTGCTTGAACTGAGGTATGAACGGATGAACCTGCTCGACGGCGTCAAGATCCTCAGCTTCAATCACTATCTCGCGGGGCCGCTGGCTGCGCAGACGCTGGCCGATCTCGGCGCCGACGTCATCGCGGTCGAACCGATCGAGGGCGCGTTTCAGCGCAACTGGGCGGTCGCCAATCATTTCGTTGCGGGTGACAGCGTCAATCATCTGGCGACCGGCCGCAACAAGCGAAGCCTCGCGGTCGATCTCAAGCATCCCGACGGTATCGCCGCGGTGAAGAAGCTGGTCGCGACGTCAGATGTCGTGATGGAGAACTTTCGGCCGGGCACCATGGCCAAGCTCGGCCTCGGCTACGACACACTGAAGGCGATCAACCCCGGCCTGATCTATGCGGTGGCAACCGGCTTCGGGTCGGAGGGGCCGTACAAGGATCGTCCGGGGCAGGATCTCCTGCTCCAGGCGATGTCGGGTCTTGCGATGCGGACGGGACGCGCCGATGGTGAACCGACCGCGGTCGGCGCAGTCATCGTCGATCAGCATGCGGCCTCGCTCTATGCCATGAGCATCCTTGCGGCACTGTTCGCCCGGACAAAGACCGGGAAGGGCCAACTCGTTGAGGTCAACCTCTATCAGGCCGCACTCGATCTCCAGGTCGAGCCGCTGACCGCCTGGCTGAACGGCGCGCCGTCGCCGACGCCGCGCGGTCCGGCTGGCATCGCGGCCTGGTTCAGCCCCGGGCCTTACGGCATTCACGCGACGGCCGACGGCCATCTCGCGATCTCCATGGCCACGCCTAAGGCTCTGGGCGTCGCGCTCGACAGCGAGGAGCTGAAGCAGTTCTGCGACACCGACAGTTTTTCGAAGCGCGAAGAGATCACGCGGATCGTTGCAGCTCGGCTGAAACAGAAGTCGACGGCCGATTGGTTGCCCTCGCTTGAAGCCGCGCGCATCTGGCACGCGCCGGTGCAGGATTATCGCGACCTCGAAAGCGATCCCCAGCTCAACCATCTCGGCGTGTTCAAGAGCGCCGAGAGCGCAGGAGGCGCGTCGATCCGCATGGTCGCGCATCCCGCACGCTATGACGGCCGGACGCCGGAGGTGCGGCTGGTGCCGCAGCGGCTCGGTGCGCAGACGCGGGAGGTGCTCGGCGAGATCGGTTACGGCGCCACGGAGATAGACGCGATGGTCGCGGGCAAAGCCCTCGGAGTTGCACGATGATCGATTTTTCACTCCCTGAGGAGACGCGCCTGCTGGTCGATACCGTCCGCCGTTTCGTCGAGACGGAGGTGCAGCCGCTCGAAGAAGAGGTGGAGCTGACTGCCAAGGTGCCGGCCGACGCGCTTGCGGTCACCAAGGCCAAGGCAAAGAAGCTCGGCCTTTACGCCATGAACATGCCGGCGGATGTCGGCGGCGGCGGGCTGTCATGCGTCGAGCATTGCCTGGTCGAAGAAGAGTTCGGCAAGACCTCCGATGCGCTGATCCGCCGCGTGTTTGGCCAGGTCTATCCGATGCTGATGGCCTGCAAGGGCGACCAGGTCGAGCGCTATCTGCTGCCGACGGTGAAGGGCGACAAGATCTGCGCCATGGCGATCACCGAGCCGGGCGCCGGTTCCGACGCGGCGTCGATCAGCACGACGGCGCATCTCGACGGCGACGAATGGGTGCTGAACGGCACCAAGCATTTCATCAGCGACGGCGACATCGCCGATTACGTGATCCTGATGGCACTGACGGACAAGGAAAAACGTGCCCGCGGCGGCATCACGCTGTTCCTGGTCGACCGCGGCACGCCGGGTTTCAAGGTCGCGCGCACCCAGCCGATGATGGGCCATCGCGGCTATGGCCATGCCGAGCTGAGCTTCGAGGATTGCCGTATTCCGAAGGCGGCCGTGCTCGGCGAGGTCGGCGGCGGCTTCAAGCTGATCATGCAGAGCGTGCTCCAGATCCGGCTCGCCCATATCGGTGCGCGCGCCGTCGGCATGGCGCAGCGCGCGCTGGAGATGATGCGCAGGCACGCCGGCGAGCGGCGCCAGTTCGGCCAGCTCATCGGCGATTTCCAGATGGTGCAGAAGCTGATCGCCGATTCCGCCACCGAGATTTTTGGCGTGAAGATGATGGTGATGAATGCGGCCTGGGACATCGATCAGGGCAAGGATGCGCGCGACAAGGTCTCGATGATCAAGGTCGCGGCGTCCGAGATGCAGGGCCGCGTCGTCGACCGCGCCATCCAGGTGTTCGGCGGCATGGGGTTCAGTAAGGACCTGCCCCTGGAGCGGATGTATCGCGACGCCCGCGTCACCCGCATCTATGACGGCACTTCCGAAATCCACCGCATGCTGGTTGCGCGCAGCACCATCAAGAACGGCTTGCAGCTCTAGGGAAGCGATCGATGTCTCACGCACCTCTCAAGCCCGGCACAGCCTTCGCCTTCCGCAAGACCATGACGGTAGCCGAGCAGGCCATGTTCACCGGCATCAGCGGCAATCTCGGCGGTCTCTATGTCGATGCCGTCCGCGCCAGGAAGGCGGGCGCCTCCAACATGGTCGCCTTCGAGCTCGCCGTGGGTGGTCTCGCCACCACCTGCCTCAGCCAGCTCGGTGGGCCGACACGGCGGATCGGCAGCATCGCGCTGAATTTCGCTGCGCCCGTGATCGTCGGCGAGTCCGTCGAGGCCCGGGCCGAGATCGTTTCGGTTGACGGCGACGATGCGACCTGTCGCGTCACCTGCACGCTGTCGCCCTCAGGCGCGACCGCGGTGGACGGCACCGCGACGCTGGTTCCCTTTGCCAAGGCCTGAGCCATGTACGAGCCAAAGTCCTTCGACGATCTCAGGGTGAATGACAGGGTCAGCCTGAGCAAGACCATCACAGAGGCCGATGGCGCGCTCTATATCGCTGCGACCGGCGATTTCGGCCCCGTTCATGTCGACGAGGTCTATGCTGGCGCGACGCGCTTTGGCCGCAGGCTGGCGCCGGGGATCATGGTCGCGGGCCTCTGCACCAGCATCCTCACCAGCGAGCTGGTCGGCACCATCGGCGTGTCGGTGGAGGACCGCTTCTGGTTCACCGGTCCCGTGTTCTACGGCGACACGCTCACCTTCGACGTCTGGATCGCCGAGCAGCACGACGAGACTCGCACCATCATCTGGGAGGCGAGCGCGCGCAACGAGGGCGGCCTCGAAGTGCTGAAGGCGCGCGCTTCCGCGGCGAAAACCGTCATGAGCAAGGCGATGAAAAAACCGGATTTGCGCGGCGTCACGGTCGCGACCGTGCTGCCCTTCAGGGACGACAGCTCGATCGACTGGGACGGCTATGCCCGCGTGCTCGACTATTGCGCCTGCCCGGACGGCATCGCGGCGGTGTTCGTCGATGGACATGCCGGCGAGGGCGGGTCGCTCTCGGACGACGAACGTCAGGCCGTGATCGAGCGGACACGCCGGCAGATCGGCGGCAAGCCGCTATTGGCCGGCATCATCGCGCATTCCACCGCGGAAGCGATTCATCAGGCCCGGCTCGCGGAAGCTGCCGGTGCCGATTGTGCCGTGTTGTTCCCGCCCGCACCGCTCGGCGGCGGTGCCTCGGCGACCTCGCGCGCGCCGGTGGCTTTCGTGCAGGCGGTCAGCTCCGCCATCGGAATTCCCGTGTCGATCTTCCAATATCCGCTGGCGTCCGGCTTCGCCTATTCGCCGGAAACCTTGGCCAAGATCGCCGCCCTCGACCGCGTCATCGCCGTCAAGGAAGGCAGCGATAGCATGCTGGCCTATGACGAGAACCGGCGGGCAGTGAAGCAGGCCGACGCTTCCGTCGCGATCCTGCCGTCGAACTTCAACTGGTTCCTGCCGCAGCTCGCCGTCGGCGGCGACGGCATTCTCTCCGGCCTCGTCAGTCTCGCGCCGCATCTGTTCGTGGCGCTGTGGCAGGCCTCGCTCGCCGACGACCTCAAGGCGATGCGCGCCGTCAACGAGCGGCTCTATCCGATCGTCCGCGCGATCTACGGGCCTGCCCCGATCATGGACATGCACACGCGCATGAAGGTCGGGCTCAAGGCGCTCGGCCTGATCCGCAATGCCGATCCGCGGCCGCCGCTCCTGCCGGTTCTGCCTGCGCTGTGCGATGCCATTGCAACGACGGTCGGTGCGGCGCGCGCGGCCGGCGACATCCGCACTTAGCATGAGGGGCGAGCCGATGCCGGACGACGCCTTCATCCACATCGTGCGGGTCGACATCGATCCCGAGCACGAGGCTGCGTTCAACGCTTGGTACGAGCAGAAGCATTTCCCTGATCTGCTCGGCTGTCCCGGCTGGCTTTCGGCCAAGCGCTTCGTCTCGGTCGGCGACGGGCCGAAATACGCCGCCATGTACGAGGTCGCGGGGCGATGGGCATTCGAGACGCCGGAGTTCCTGAAGGTGAAGGGTTTTGGTCCGTTCGAATCCCTGGTGAAGAATTTCATGCGCATCCAGCTCAGGCCGATGTCGGGACCGGCTTGAGCAGATCGAAGACGATGCTGCCTGCCGCGTCGCGAGATCCGGCCGGCCGCATCCAAGAAACGTCGAGGGGAATCCCGGGCGAGGAACTGCATCGGTTATTGGCGTCTTACTGGAGGTATCCATGGTCTCGGCACTGTTTCGCTTGAGTGCGGCCGCCGCACTCGTTCTCGCGTCCACGGCGGTGCATGCCGCCTGTACGCCCGCAATCACCGATGACAATCTGATTGCGCCCGGCAAATTGCAGCTCTCCATCAACCCGACCAATCCGCCGCAGCAATTCGTCGACAAGGACGGCCAGCTGCAGGGCCTCAACGTGGAGCTCGCCGTCGAGCTCGGCGAGCGGTTGTGTCTTCCGGTCGAACTCGTCCGGATGGATTTTCCGGCGATGATTCCTGCCTTGGGCGCAGCGCGCATCGACGGCGTCAATACCGGCATGTTCTGGACCGAGGAACGCTCGAAGCTGATGTACATGGTGCCGTATGCTATTCAGGCGATCTCTGTCGTGGTGGCCCCCGATAGCGGCACAAAAATTGCTACCGAAAACGATCTGATCGGAAAATCATCCGCGGTCGAGGTCAGCAGCTACCAGATGAACTGGCTCAAGAAAGTCAGCGATGCGAGCGTCGCAAAGGGCGGCGCAGCCGTCGAGATGCGCACGTTCCCGACCGCGACCAACGTCGTCAGCGCGCTGCTTGCGGGCCAGGTTGACAATGCGCTGCTGGTCGACAGCGTGGCGCGCGATCTCGTTGGCCGTGGTCGCGTGAAGGAAGTCCTGAGCGGGCTCGGCACGGCCAGGACCACGCTTGGTTTCCGCAACAAGACGGTCGCCGATACCGTCGTCAAGGCGCTGAACGCGATGCGGGCCGACGGCTTTTATCAGGCGCTGTTCGACAAGTTCGGCCTGACCGCCATGCCGGCCGACCAGCCGCTTGCGATCGCCGGCCCCGGTCCGGCCTGATACCTACGGAGACGAGCCGATGAGCCATTTCAGTCCGACGGCCGCCGTCAGCTACTTCTTCAATTACTTCCTGATGAAGGGAGTGCTCGTCACCATCGGCTTGACGGTGGCGGCGGTCGTTGGCGGTTTGATCCTCGGCATGGGCATCGCGTTGCTGCGCATGTCGTCCAATCCGGTGCTCGCGGGTGCCGCGCGCTTTTACATCTGGTTCTTCCGCGGCACGCCGCTGCTGATCCAGCTCGTGGTGATTTACAGCGGCTTGCCGCAGCTCGGCATCAAGTTCAGCGTGATCACCTGCGCACTCGTCGGCCTGATCCTCAACGAAGCCGCCTATCTCGCCGAGATCGTGCGCAGCGGCTTCATGGCGGTGTCGGCGGGGCAGCGCGAGGCCGCCTGGGCGCTCAGCCTGTCGCCCTGGGTTACGTTCCGCCGCGTGACCCTGCCGCAGGCGTTCCGCCTGATGATCCCGCCGCTCGGCAACTCCATCAACTCGCTCTTGAAGGCGACCTCGCTTGCCTCCGTGATCTCGGTCGAGGAGCTCATGCGCCGCAGCGACATGCTGATGCAGGAGCATTTCCAGATCCTCGAAGTCTATGCGGCGGCAACGGCATATTACCTGATCCTCACCTCGGTCTGGGACGCGGTACAGCGCCGGCTGGAGAAGCATTTCGGTCGATCGAATGCCGCGAAAACGAGGCGGGTCGCAGCGAGCGCGCCGGTCGCACAGGCGAGCGTGGAGGCCCGCGCATGAGCGAGATATCGATGACTACGGCCGAAGGTTCAACAGTGCAGCCGCAAATCCGTGAGGTGCCTGCGGTCCGCATGGAGGGGGTCTACAAGCACTATGGTGACTTCACCGCGTTGAACGAGGTCGATCTCAGAGTTGCCAAGGGTGAGAAGATCGTGGTCTGCGGTCCCTCCGGCTCGGGCAAGTCGACGCTCATTCGCTGCGTCAACCACATCGAGAAGCACGACGAGGGCCTGATCTACGTCAACGGCGTCGAGCTCGATCGCCAGCGCAAGAACATCGACGCCGTCAGGCGCGATACCGGCATGGTGTTCCAGAGTTTTAATCTGTTTCCCCACATGACGGTGCTGGAGAACTGCATCCTGGCCCCGATGACCGTGAACGGCATGAGTGAGGCGGAGGCAAAGGACCTTGCCATGCATTTCCTCACCAAGGTCCGGATTCCCGATCAGGCCGAGAAATTTCCCGGGCAGCTCTCCGGCGGCCAGCAGCAGCGCGTCGCCATCGCACGCGCGCTGTGCATGCGGCCCAAGATCATGCTGTTCGACGAGCCGACCTCCGCGCTCGACCCGGAAATGGTCAAGGAAGTGCTGGAGACCATGAAGAAGCTCGCGGAGGAGGGCATGACCATGCTGTGCGTGACCCACGAGATGGGCTTTGCCCGCGAGGTCGCCGACCGCATCGTATTCATGAACGAGGGCAAGGTGGTCGAGCAGGCCGCGCCGGAGGAATTCTTCAAGCATCCGAAGTCCGAGCGGGCGCGGACGTTCCTCGATCAGATCATTCATTGATCGGCCAAGATGCGGACATTCAGCGACCGCCTGCGCGGCATTCACGCCGCCACCATCGTGCCGATGACGCCCGATTTCGAGATCGACGAGGCGCAGCTCGCAGCGCATCTCGCGTCGGTGGCGTCCGCGCCCGGCATCAATGGGCTCCTCGTCAACGGCCACGCCGGCGAGAATTTCGTGCTGTCGCTGGCCGAGAAGCGGCGCGTGGTGGAGCTGGCGCGCCAGCACACGCCGCAGGACTGCCTGATCGTCTCCGGGGTCAATCATGAATCGAGCCTGGAGTCCGCGCGCGAAGCGGCTGCGCTGCAACAGGCCGGCGCCGACGGGCTGCTGGTGTTTCCACCCAACAGCTGGGCGCTCGGCCACGCCGATGACTGCGTGATCGAGCATCACCGCTACATCCGCGATACCACGACCGCGCCGCTAATGCTCTACGCTGCACCCGTCGGCGCGGGCGCGATGGCCTACGCGCCGCCGCTGCTTACGCGGCTTGTCGCCGATCCCCGTTTCGTTGCGGTGAAGGAAGGCAGCTGGGAGGTTGCGGCCTACGAACAGAATCTCAGGCTGATCCGCAAGCTGCGACCGGACTTCGTCGTGCTCGGCTCCGGCGACGAGCACCTGCTGACGAGCTATCTCGTCGGCTCGGCCGGCAGCCAGGTGAGCCTCGCCTGCGTCGTGCCTGAGCTCGTGGTGAGCCTTTGGAATGCGGCGGAGGCCGGCGATTGGGAGCGGGCGCGTGTCGCGCATGAGAAGCTCTATCCGCTGGCGGTCGCGATCTATCGCGATGCGCCCGGAGGACGCGCGACCGTGCGGCTCAAAGGCTGCCTGAAGCTGCTCGGACGCCTGTCATGCGACGCGGCGCGGCCGCCACAGCCGGCGGCGACACGCAGCGAGTTGCAGGCGCTCGAGCAGGCACTGCGCTTCGCCGGCGCGCTCTAAGCCGCGAAGAACGGATTCGCCGGCCGCGCGAGGCCGAGATGATAGCGCAATGTCGTGCCCTCATGATCCGCACGGAACAGCCCGCGCTCCTGCAGGATCGGCACGACGAGCTCAACAAAGTCCTCGAAGCCCTCGTGGAAATAAGCCGGCATCACGTTGAAGCCGTCGGCGGCATGCTCGTCAAACTAGAGCTGAAGCGTGTCGGCGATGCGCTCGGCCTCGCAATCGGGCAATCGGCGCGATCAAAGTGGTCAGTATTCCGGAGCGCGCCGGCTCGCGCCCAATGTGCCCGGTTATCCGACCATTCTGGATCGGCCGGCTGGGGGATCCAGTTTCATCATGTCTCTCACGCTCTATTGAGGCGTTTCCTCAACCACGCTTAACTTGCTGCGCGTGTGATCACCTTTTCAAGCGTTGGACCAATGCTCACTTCACTGCTGAAGCACATGCCCGGTCGCGGTTGAACGTGCGTCGTCTTTGGCATCTTCTTCGTGTCGCTCGCGTCGCAAGGGAAAGGAACGGCTTCAGCGACAACGCGTCAGTTTGCAGAGGAACTTAGTGATGGGCGCCGAGCGTGTGCACTCGGGGCTTCGTGTGCACGATAGAATTGAGAGCCCAAATTTCGCGTTTTGGCCTCCGACACGGGATATGATTCCGGAGAAAGGCAAAATATATCAATGCGCGTTCAGGCTCGGCTTTCCCATAGGTTCAATTCATTGTTGGATCGACTAGCGTGAGCAAAATCATGATCGGCGATCCCGTGCTCGGGCAGACACTGTTTGCTCGATACGGCTTTGCTGCAGGATTGGTCGGAGCCGTGACAGTGCCGTTTCTCGGCGCCTCGCTCGACCGGATGGGCCCGCGAAAGCCTTGGATCGCGGCCTGCATCCTGATCTCGCTGCCGCTCTTGGTCAGCCTGTGGTGGGCGAAGCCGGACCGCAGCGGACTTTCGGTCCATACTGTGTTGGTGATCGTGATGGCGCTCAATCTGCTGTTCGTCTATTCCGAGATCCTGCATAACGCGATGCTCGGGCCGGCGGTCGCGATGTCGCGGGTCGGCCGCTACTCGGGTGTCAGCCTGGGGGTCGCAAATCTCGTGTCCGTCGCCATCATGACGTTCCTGTTGTGGGGATTTGCGCTTCCCGGACAGTTGCATTGGTTCGGGATCCCCGACCAGCCGCTGTTTGGCTTCTCGCAGGCAAGCCACGAGATGGAGCGCTTGATCGGGCCTCTGATCGCAGCGCTCGCCTGTGCCGGCGTGTTCATGCTGCTTCGCTTCACCATCGACGCGCCGGCATCGGGCGAGACCTTCGCGAGGGCGGTCCGCCTCGGCTCAAGGGATGTGTTCGCTCTGATCGCTGGTCTGCGAAAGCAGCCAAATCTGCTGAAATTCCTGATCGCCCGGACCTTCTATGCTGACGGCTTTCACACCCTTATCATCTTCGAAGGTATCTATGCCTCGGTCGTGATGGGATGGCACGGCTTCAAGCTGCTGAGCTTTGCCCTCATCAAGATCGCATTCGCCGCTCTCGGCGGCTTGCTGGCGGCAGGCCTGAACGCGCGACTTGGCACGCGCCGCGCCATCATCGTTCAAATATCGATGACGGTCGTGCTGTTGGTCATGGTTCTCGGCACGACACCGGACAGGATGATCTTCTTCTGGCCCCATGACCCGGCCGCGCAGCCACTGTGGAGCGGCCCGGTTTTTCGAACCCTGCCTGAGATCGCCTTCATGCTGCTGTCGGGATCGATGACGGCATTCGCGGTGGCCTCGATCGCGTCGGGGCGCGCCACGATCATTCAGATCGTGCCGCCGATGCGCGTCGGCTCGTATTTCGGGCTGTTCGGCCTGACCGCCAGCACGACAGTCTGGATCGCCCCGATGCTGGTTGGTACCCTGACGGCGCGCTTTCAGTCCCAGGCCGTCGGTCTCGTTCCGATCGCCCTGCTATTGACCCTCGGCGCGATCGGCATGACCTTCGTCAAGGGTGGCGACCGACTTGAGGAGTGAATGCCGCTTGGAGGGTCGCATGAGCAACTGGATCGAGCACGTCATCTGGTGGCATGTGTATCCGCTCGGCTTCGTCGGCGCCGAACGGGAGGCCGGCGCGTGTGCCGGCATCGTGCATCGCCTTGACCATCTTGTGCGGTGGCTCGATTACGCCGTGGAGTTCGGCGCATCTGGTATCCTGCTGGGGCCGATCTTTGCCTCGTCGAGCCACGGATACGACACCACCGATCACCTCCTGATCGACAGGCGGCTTGGGGACAACGCGGATTTCGATGCATTGGTCGCAGCAGCCCGTTGCCGCGGCCTGCGCATTATCCTGGATGGCGTGTTCAACCACTTCGGCCGCGAATCTCCACGCTTTCAGCGTGCCGTCGCCGCCGGCCCGCAATCCCCGGAAGCCGCCTGGTTTCGCTTGACCTGGCCGCCGGACGGAAAGGAGCCTGATTGCGCGACCTTCGAAGGTCACCACCAGCTTGTGACGCTCAACCATGACGAGCCCGCAGTCGTCGACTATGTCATCCGCGTGATGAATCACTGGCTTGATCGCGGTGCCGATGGTTGGCGCCTCGACGCGGCCTATGCTGTCCCGCGGCAGTTCTGGCAGCGCGTCTTGCCTGCGGTTCGCGCGCGGCATACCGACGCCTTCATCTTCGGCGAGGTGATCCACGGCGACTATGCCGGCTTCGTCGACGAGACCGGTGTGGATGCGGTCACGCAATACGAGCTTTGGAAGGCGATCTGGAGCGCCCTGAACGATCGCAACTTCCATGAGCTCGCATGGGCGCTCGGGCGGCACAATGCGATGATCGACCGGTTCGTGCCGCAGACGTTCATCGGCAATCACGACGTCACGCGGATCGCGAGCCAGCTTCTGGACGAACGGCATGTCTCGCACGCGCTAGTCATCCTCATGACCTGCGGCGGCACGCCCTCGATCTATGCCGGGGATGAACAGGCGTTCCGCGGGATCAAGGAGCGCTGTGCCGGAGGTGACGACGCAATCCGTCCGGCCTTTCCAGTCACGCCAGCTGAACTGGCGCCGTTCGGCTGGCCGATCTACCGGCTACATCAGGAGCTGATCGGACTACGTCGCAAGCATCCATGGCTCTATCGGGCGAAATCCCGTGTAATCGAGCTTCGCAATACCGACCTTGTCTTCGAAGCATTCGACGAGGGCAATCGGCTATGGGTTGCCCTGAACCTGGCCGACGCAGCGGTCGTACGCACCATCGAGTCTGGCGTCGACAGGCTCGCAGGGGCAGCTACGGTGCACAGAGCAGGCGGCAGGACCGAGCTCACGTTGCCACCGCACGGTTGGGCTATCCTGGGTTAGCGACAGTCTGATGGGCGCGGCAGGCTCCGCACAATGCAAGGTTCAGTAAAGCAGTGTGCTAAACATGCTTGGCGATAGCCAACTTTCTGACTCGCCCGTTATCCAGGTAGGCTGGATTGCTCCGCCGCGCCAGATCGGTAATCGAATCTCCCGACAATATCCGAGTATTTTCGCTGCATTGCGAACATCCCGCTTGCGCGCGCGAACGTCGCAGACCTTTTCGCCAGGCTCGCGACAAACCGGCTTGACGACCTCCAAAATTTAGTAATACGTTTAGTTCTACAAAAAACTAAACATCACGCATCGAGCCGATGTGTGGGAGGAGCCCAAGCCCTTCCGGACCCGTTTCCGGAAATGGTCCGTGTCGTTCTCCACTCATCGCTCCTCAAACTCGGTTTCAGGGGCTTGGCGTCGTTCCGGCAGGGAGCGCCGAGCGGGTTAGATGCTTCAACGAGAGAGGAAACGGATATGCGGACATTCAATTGGCTAAGAAGCTCGACGGCAACCACGGTCCTCGGGGCGGCGCTGCTGGGGATATTTGACGGAGGCGAAGCCGCAGCCCAGAGCAAGCAGCTCACGCTGTGCTGGGCGGCATGGGATCCGGCCAACGCGCTGGTCGAACTCGGCAAGGACTTCACCAAGCAATCCGGCATCGAGATGAAGTACGAGTTCGTCCCATGGACGAGCTATGCCGATCGCTTCCTCAACGAGCTCAACTCCCACGGCAAGCTCTGCGACCTCATCATCGGCGACAGCCAGTGGATCGGCGGAGCCGCCGAGAACAAGTGGTACGTCAAGCTCAACGATTTCTTCGACAAGGAGAAGATATCGATGAACGACTTCGTCCCGGCGACGGTTGTCGGCTATTCGCAGTGGCCGAAGAACTCGCCGAACTATTGGGCGCTGCCGGCCATGGCCGATGCGGTGGGCTGGACTTATCGCAAGGACTGGTTCTCGCGGCCCGAAATTCAATCCGCGTTCAAGGCCAAGTACGGCCGCGACCTGGCGCCGCCGAAGACCTATGACGAGCTGAAGCAGATCGCTGAGTTCTTCCAGGGCCGCGAGATCGACGGCAAGAAGGTCTATGGCGCCTACATCTTCACCGAGCGCGGCTCCGAAGGCATCACCATGGGCGTGACCAACGTGCTCTACAATTACGGCTTCAGCTACGACAATCCCAAGAAGCCGTACCAGATGCAGGGCATCGTCAATTCACCGGAAGCGGCCAAGGGGCTCGAGTTCTACAAGGAGCTCTACAAGTGCTGCACCGCGCCGGGCATGACCAATGCCTACATGCAGGAAGGACTTGATGCCTTCAAGTCCGGCCAAGTGGCGCTGCAGATGAACTGGTTCGCCTTCTTCCCCGGCCTCTACAAGGATCCGAATGTCGGCGGCGACAAGATCGGCTTCTTCGTCAATCCGGCCGGCCCGAACGGACACTTCACCCAGCTCGGCGGACAGGGCATCTCGGTCGTAGCGACCTCCGATCGCAAGGACGACGCGCTCGCCTACATCAAGTGGTTCGCGCAGCCCGCCGTGCAGCAGAAGTGGTGGCAGCTCGGTGGCTATTCGGCCCTGAAGGCGGTGGTCGACGCGCCCGACTTCCCGAAGAGCGCGGCATTCGCACCGCAATTCCTGGAGTCGATGGGCATCGTCAAGGACTTCTGGGCCGAGCCGTCCTACGCGCAACTGCTGCTCGACATGCAGAAGCGGGTGCATGACTACGTCGTTGCCGACAAGGGCACGGCGCAGCAGGCGCTCGATCTCCTGGTCAAGGATTGGACCAAGGTTTTCAAGGAGCAGGGTAAGCAGGTCGCGTCGCAATAGGCACGGTATTCGCGTCAACCGAACTGGTTTCCCCGGGGATGTGCCTCGGGGAAACCGAACCAGCCAGCCGATGGACAAGATGACGACGATCCTTCAACCCGATGATGCTATGATCCCCGGCGTGAGCGAGCCCGCCAAATCTCGTGCCACGCGGCGCGTCCGCGGCCTGTCGGACCGGACCATCGCCTGGCTGTTCGTTGCGCCGACGATCGCGCTGTTGCTGGCGATCAACATCTTTCCGCTGGTGTGGATGATCCGGCTGTCCTTCACGAGCCTCAACCTCAGCATGTCCTATCTGCCGCTGCGGTTCGTCGGGCTCGACAATTTCACCGACATCTTGACCGACGAGGACGTCTGGATCCGGCTCCAGACCACGGCGGAATTCGTGATCTGGTCGGTGGCGTTGCAGGTGGTCATCGGCTTCGGCTTGGCGCTCCTGATCAACCGCCAGTTTCGCGGTCACAGCTTCTGGACCACGATCATCTTACTGCCGATGATGCTGTCGCCGGCGGTGGTCGGTAACTTCTGGACGCTGCTGTTGCAACCGCAGATCGGGCCGTTCAACTACCTGATCAGCCTGTTCACGGGTGTGCCACCGAGCTCGTTCAGCATGACCGGGCAGGTTTCGCTCGCGCCCTGGACCATCGTGCTCGTCGACACCTGGATGTGGGCCCCCTACGTGATGCTGATCTGCCTCGCCGGGCTTCGCTCCATTCCCGACTACATCTATGAGGCGGCCGAAGTAGATCGCGCCTCGCCCTGGCGACAATTCTGGTCGATCACGCTGCCGATGACGGTGCCGTTTCTGATGCTCGCCGTGCTGTTCCGCGCGATCGAGAACTTCAAGATGTTCGACATGGTCAATCTCCTGACGTCGGGAGGGCCGGGGTCGACCACCGAGCTCGTGTCGATCACGCTGAAGCGCGCCGCATTCGAGAAGTGGCGCACGGGCTATTCGTCCGCACTCGCCATCATCCTGTTCGTGACAGTGTTCGGTGCCGCCAACATCTACGTCAAAGCGCTCAACAAGGTGAAGCAACGATGACCGCTGCCGTCGCCAAATCCGTCCTGGCCAAGTCCACCGCTCACTCCATCGTCGAAGCCTCGCCGCGTGCAAAGGCCGTGGCCGGTGGCCTCGTCATTCTCTATGCCGTGATCACGATCCTGCCGTTGGTCTGGATCGTCGCCACCGCATTCAAGTCGCAGAGCGACGCCATCGCCTATCCACCGAAGGTGATCTTCGAGCCGACCCTCGAAGGCTACGTGAACCTGTTCACCGTGCGCACCCGCCAGACGCCGGATTTCATCGCCAAGCTGCCGCCGCCGGAGACGTGGTACGACAAGCTGGTGCGCCAGCGGGATATGGTCATTGCCGGACCGTCAAAGGTCGTGCCGCGCTTCGTCAATTCGCTGATCATCGGGTTCGGTTCGACGTTCCTGGCCGTCTTGCTCGGCACGCTCGCGGCCTATGCGTTCTCGCGCTTTCGCATTCCGCTTGCCGACGACCTCCTGTTCTTCATCCTCTCGACGCGCATGATGCCGCCCGTCGCGGTCGCGATCCCGATCTATCTGATGTACCGGCAGCTCAACTTGACCGACACCAGGCTCGGGATGATCCTGCTCTATACGGCCGTGAACGTCTCGCTCGCGGTCTGGCTGCTCAAGGGCTTCATCGACGAGATCCCGCGCGAGTATGAGGAGGCCGCCCTCGTCGACGGCTACACGCGGCTGCAGGCCCTGCGCAAGGTGGTATTGCCGCAAGCTGTCACTGGAATCGCGGCGACCGCAATCTTCTGTCTGATCTTTTCGTGGAACGAATACGCCTTCGCGGTTCTCCTGACGAGCGGTGAGGCGCAGACCATGCCGCCCTTCATTCCGTTCATCATCGGCGAGGGCGGGCAGGATTGGCCGGCGGTTGCTGCCGCGACCACACTGTTCGTCGTGCCGATCGTTCTGTTCACCGTGTTGTTGCGCAAGCACCTGTTGCGCGGCATCACCTTCGGAGCTGTGCGCAAATGAACGGTTCTACGGTTGCCAAAAGCGGAATGTCTCGCTGGTTCGTTCGTGGGCCTTGGGAGGCCGGCGCGATGACCCTGATCGGGGGCGGCATCGTCATGCTGGTGCAGCCGTGGTCGATCGATCTGTACACCTATTCCTTCGTGACGATCCTCATCGGCACGGTTGGCTATGTCATCGTCAGCCATTTTCCGGAATAGGGCAGCAGCCATGGCACAAATCCGCGTCGAAAACCTGCGCAAGTCGTTCGATCAGTTCACAGCCGTTGAAGGCTCGAACTTCACCATCGACGACGGCACCTTTTTCGCGATGCTCGGGCCCTCCGGCTGCGGCAAGACCACCACGCTGCGCATGATCGCGGGCCTCGAGCTGCCGACCGAGGGCAAGATCCTGCTCGACGGCGAGGACGTGACCTTTCGCCGTGCCGCTGCCCGCGATATCGCCTTCGTCTTCCAGCTCTTTGCGCTCTATCCGCACATGAATGTGGCGGGCAATATCGGCTTTCCCCTGAAGTGCCAGGGCATGGGGCGACGCGAGATTCGCGACCGGGTGCAGGAAACCGCGCGGCTGCTGCGGATCGAGCATCTCCTGTCGAGCAAGACGTCGAAACTCTCGGGCGGTGACCGGCAGCGCGTCGCGCTTGGCCGCGCCATGGTGAGGCGGCCGAAGGCCTTCCTGATGGACGAGCCGCTGGGCGCGCTCGACGCCGAGTTTCGTCATCTGATGTGCGGCGAACTTCGTGATCTCCACGATCGCATCAGTGCGACCACGGTCTACGTGACGCACGACCAGCTCGAAGCGATGTCGATGGCGGATCAGATCGCCGTCATGAACAAGGGGCGCGTCGAGCAGATCGGCTCGCCACAAGAGGTCTATGACCGGCCCGCCAGCATGTTCGTGGCCGATTTCATCGGCTCGCCGCCGATGAATTTCCTGCGGTTTGAGAGCGGCCTGCGGTCGGGGGATCGGGCTGTCGCCTTTCATAGCGTCAGCGTCGAAGTCCCGGAGATCCGCGAGGATCGTGCGAGCGCACCGCTGGCGCTCGGGATACGTCCTGAGCACATTCGCTTTGCCGACGCGGCACCCGTCCGCGGTGAGGTGTTCGGCGCCGAATATCTCGGCACCACGCAGATCGTAACCGTCGACACGCCGCACGGGCGCCTGGCGGCGCGGCTGCCCTCCAGCGCGTCGGTGCGGATCGGCGAGACAGTGGGTCTTGAATTCCACTCCGAGAGGCTGGCGCTGTTCGATGTCGCCAGCGGCCTCGCTGTTCGAACCGCCAATATGGGGAGTGCGCGCCGTGGCTGACGTCATCCTGCGCAACATCAGCAAGCGTTTCGACGCGGTCGAGGCTGTACGCGAGCTTTCGCTGGCGGTGAATGATGGAGAATTCCTGGTCCTGCTCGGGCCGAGCGGTGCCGGCAAAACCACGACGTTGCGGCTGATCACCGGGCTCGAGACCCCCGACGCCGGCTCGGTCATGATCGACGGCCGCGACGTGACGCACGATCCGCCAGGATCACGCGATATAGCCTTTGTCTTCCAGCAATATTCGCTGTATCCGCACCTCACGGTCTATGACAATCTGGCGTTTCCGTTGCGCTCCCCCGCACGGCGCGTGTCGGAGCCAATTATCCGCAAGCGCGTCGAGCAGACGGCGGAGCTTTTGCATATCGCAAGCAAGTTGAACAACCGTGCAACCCGCCTGTCCGGCGGCGAAATGCAGCGGGTGGCGATCGGCCGTGCGCTGGTTCGCGATCCCTCGATCTACCTGATGGACGAGCCGCTCTCCTCGCTGGATGCGAAGCTCCGAGCGGAGCTTCGTCTTGAGCTCAAGCGGATCCAGCTCGAGCTTGGCGCGACCATTCTCTACGTGACCCACGATCAGGTCGAGGCCATGACCATGGCCTCCCGGATCGGCGTGATCAGGGATGGCCAGCTTCTTCAGTGCGGCACACCGCGGGAGATCTACGAAAGCCCGTCGAGCAGCTATGTCGCCTCGCGCCTCGGCACGCCCCAGATCAACTTCCTTCCGGCCCATCTGTTGTCCGATGTGCCGGTGCCGCCGGGAACGGAGACGGTCGGCATCCGAACCGAGCATCTGCAAATCGCTGCGCGCAATGGGGGACGGATGGTCGGCCGGGTGCGCCGCATCGAGCACCTCGGTGAGCAGAATCACGTTCACCTGGATTATAAGGGCGAGATGCTGGTGACGCTTGCGGATCCGCGCCAGCCGCTTCAGTCCGGCCAGGAGGTCGAACTGCGCCTGGTGCATCCGCTCTGTTTCGATCGCGCGGGGCAACGCATCCCTGCGATGGTTCACTAGAGGATCAACTCGATGTCGCTACAACCCGAGACGATCAAGACGCTGGTCAAGGTGGCCGCAGAGCAGGTCATCGCGAGCGCGCCAGAACTCACGACCCTGGATCAGGCGATCGGCGACGGTGACCATGGGACAAATATGAAGCGCGGCTTCGAGGCCGTGCTCGGCAAGCTTGATGCCATCTCGGCGCAACCGCTGGACGAGGCGCTGAAGATGATCGGCAAGACCCTGGTGATGACCGTGGGAGGCGCCTCCGGGCCGCTTTACGGCAGTTTCTTTCTTGCCGCGGGCGAAGCGCTCTCGCATGACAGGCACTTGCCGGACGATCTTGCGGATGTCTTTGGCAGCGGCGTGAATGCGGTGAGCGCGCGGGGGCGCTCCCAGGCCGGCGAGAAGACAATGCTCGACGTGCTTGTTCCAGTCCTGGAAACGTTGAGGACGGCGGCCGGCCAACCGGATCTGATCGCGCAGGTCCGCACCACTGCGGCCGAAGCGGTCGAGCGGACCGCACCGATGCAGGCCACCAAGGGGCGAGCGTCGTTCCTCGGACCGCGCAGCGTCGGACATGTCGATCCTGGCGCACGTTCGAGCTGCGTACTCGTGCAGGCGGTCTGCGCGAGCTTGGAGGGACAGCAATGACCGACACTGTAGGTATCGTGATCGTCTCGCATTCGAAGGATATCGCCAAGGGCACCGCCGACATGGTGCGGCAGATGGTCGGCAGCGAGGTCAAGGTGGCCTTCTGTGGCGGCAATCCGGACGGTGGACTGGGCACCAGTGTTTCCTCGATCATCGACGCCATCAATAATGCCTGGTCCGCAAAGGGCGTCGCGATCCTCGTCGATCTTGGCGGTGCCGAAACCAACAGCGAGATGGCGGTCGAAATGCTGGAGCCTGCACGGCGCGATCTCGTTGTCGTATGCAACGCGCCGATCGTGGAGGGCGCCGTGATGGCGGCGACCGAGGCGGCAGGCGGCAGCTCGCTGGCCCAGGTGAAGGCCGTGGCCGAGGAACTTTCTGCCGACTGACATGTCGGCGAAGTGATGACGGAATGTGAATATGCTGGACAAAGCGGACGGACAGATCTTCACCGGTAATGTGCGGTTGGTGCACGCGGTAGGCATGCATGCGCGCCCGGCGGTCAAGCTGACCAAGCTTGCCAAGAAGTTCCAGGCGCAGATTTCCGTTCGGGTCGCAGGCGCGACCGATTGGATCAACGCCAAGAGCGTGGCCAAGATCATGGCCATGCGTGCGGCGCACGGCAGCACGATCGAGATCAAGGCATCCGGCAGTGACGCGGAGGCCGCGGTTGCGGCGCTGGTCAATCTGATTACAACCGATTTTCCGGACGAGGTTTCCTAGATGCAGGGAGGCGCTACAGGACTGGCCTTCCGCGGCAGAACCGCTTCGATCGGCTTTGCCCATGGTCCGTTCGTCCGTGTCAATGCGGGCGCGAGCGGCGAGCGGGTCGCAGGCTCGCTGGTCGAGGAAGCGCTCGCGCTGCGCAGCGCGATCGACGTGGCAAGCGGGCAGATCGCGGACCTTGCCGCGATCGCTGGAGGTGAAGCCGCGCAGATTCTGGAATTCCAGGTCGCCCTGCTAGACGATGAGGATTTCATCGAGGCGATCTTCGCGTCGATTGGCGAGGGGAGTCCTGCGGATGTCGCATGGCGTTCGGCGCTTGACGAGCAGATCGCGGACTACAATTCGGCTGAGGACGAATATTTGAAGGCGCGCTCCTCCGATCTCGCTGATTTGCGCGACCGCGTGGTCACCATTCTGCGGGGAGGCGAGGGCCAGGTCCTGAAAATTCCGAGCGGCGCCGTCGTCTGCGCCGACGATCTGCCGCCCTCGCGTTTTCTGGAGATCGACTGGTCCGGCGGCGGCGGTCTGGCGCTCTTGCGCGGCAGTCCCACGAGCCACGTCGCGATGCTGGCGCGCGCAAGGGGCATTCCAATGGTCGTGCAGATTGGCACGATCACGGAAGTCGCAGCCGAAGTTGGACCCATGGCGCTGCTCGACGGCGAAGGTGCCACGCTTGAACTCGATCCCAGCGCCGAGCAGCTCCGCTTGTTCGAGAAGCGGCGCGAAACCCACCGCAAGAGCAGGGCGTCTGCCCGCGCGATCCTCCAACGACCGACGGCGTCCTGGCGCGGCGAGCGGATCAAGCTGTTCATCAATATCCAGCGCGTCGAGGATCTCGAGCATGCCGACGCGCAATATGCTGATGGTATCGGCTTGATGCGCACCGAGTTTCTGCTCGCCGAGCGGGGTGGCCTGCCCGACGAGGAGACACAGTTTCAGGCCTACGATGCGGTATTGCGCTGGGCCGACCGGCGCCCGGTCACCATTCGAACCTTTGACGCGGGCGGCGACAAGCCGGTGCCTGGATTCACGCAGGACGGCGAAGCCAATCCCTTCCTCGGGGTCCGCGGCTTGCGGCTTTGCCTGGCACGGCCCGAGATCTTTGCCATTCAGCTTCGCGCGCTGGCGCGTGCGGCCGTGCGTGGAAACCTCAAGGTCATGTTTCCGATGGTCACATCGGCGGACGAACTCGAGGCAGGACGGAAGCTGTTCGCTGACGTCGTGCAGCGCTTGCAGGCGGACGGCATTGCCGCGATGCTCCCCGAGCTGGGAATAATGGTTGAAGTCCCGGCGGCGGCCCTGGCGGTCACGAGCTTCAGGGCCGCCTTCTTCTCAATCGGGTCGAACGACCTCGCGCAATATGTCCTTGCGTGCGATCGTTCCAATGGAGCTCTCGCCCCCTTGATGGACCCGTTGCATCCGGCAGTGCTCGAGCTGATCGCGCGGACCGCGGAGCACGGGCGGCGCGCCGGCATCAGTGTCAGTCTGTGCGGTGACATGGCGGGCGATCCGCGCTGCCTTCCCGCATTGCTGAACTGCGGCTTGCGCGAGCTATCCGTGAATTCATCGGCGCTCGCGCAGATCAAGCAGACGATCGACCGGCTGAGCAGCGGAGGCGGCCTTGGCTGATACGGCGATCGATGAACCGGCGGAAGCCGGTGCTGTTGCGGTCTACAAGCGCATCTTCAAGGAGGTGCTCGAGAGCCGTCCGTCAGGCATGCGGCTTCGCCTTGCACATGCGATGGGCAAGAATCGCAGTTTCGTCAGCCAGATCAGCAATCCGGCATATCCGGTGCCGATTCCGGTGCAGCATCTCAATACAATCTTCGATGTCTGTCACTTTCCGCCGCAGGCGAAGACTGCCTTTCTTCGCGCCTATGCACGCGCACATCCGCGCCGCATCGGCCGCCTGACTGAAGGGGCGCATGAGCGGACCCTGACGCTGCACTTGCCGGACCTCGGCAGTGCCAAGCGCAACGCCGAGCTCGATGCGCTGCTCCAGGAATTCGCGCGGCGCTTGAGTGCCATCATACGCGAAAAATAAGCGCGAAGGCTCAAAGTGATGAAGCGGGGAGAAGACAATGAAAAAATTCATCAATTCGGTCGACGACGTGCTCGCGGAGAGCCTCGACGGGCTTGCGGCCGCGCATGCCGATATCCTCGCGCTCGGCGCGGAGCGGAAATTTGTGCGGCGCCGCGAGCTGAATCCGCGGAAGGTCGCGCTCGTATCGGGCGGCGGCAGCGGGCACGAGCCGCTGCATGCGGGCTTCGTCGGCTATGGCATGTTGGATGCCGCATGTCCGGGGCAGGTTTTCACCTCGCCGACGCCGGACCAGATCGTCGAGGCGGCACAGGCGGTTGCGGGAGAGGCCGGCGTGCTATTCATCGTAAAGAACTATGCGGGTGACCGCATGAATTTCGAGATGGCGGCCGAGATCGCCGAGGGCCGCACGGCGACCATCGTGACCGACGATGACGTCGCGGTCGAAAACTCGACCCACAGCATCGGGCGTCGCGGCGTGGCTGGCACGCTCATCGTGGAGAAGATCGTCGGCGCGGCTGCCGAGAAGGGCGCCGACCTCAAAGGCTGCGTCGCGCTCGGCGAGCGCGTCAACGCGCGCACGCGTTCGATGGGGGTGGCGCTGACGAGTTGCACGGTGCCGGCCGCGGGCACGCCGACCTTCTCGCTTGGCGAGGACGAGATGGAGGTGGGGGTCGGCATTCACGGCGAGCCGGGACGTCGCCGCGTCAAGCTGGAGCGGGCCGATGCGATCGCTGACGAGATGACGACGGCTATCGCGCAGGAGCTCGACGCGCGCGACGGCGCCGAGGCCCTCCTGCTCGTCAACGGATTTGGCGGCACGCCGATGATCGAACTCTACCTGATGTACAACGCGGCGTGTCGGATGCTCAAGAAGCGCGGTTTGCGCATCGCTCGCTCGCTGGTCGGCAGCTTCGTTACCTCGCTGGACATGGCTGGGTGTTCGCTCACCGTCAGCCTGCTCGACACTGAGACGACCGCGCTCTGGGACCATCCCGTGCGCACGGCGGCATTGAAATGGTGATCGCGGTCGTGAGCGGTAGGTGATCGCTTTCGCGCTGGCGAAGGATCAACTGGGCGAGGGCTCATTCCCGCTTCGAATTCTCCCAGTCTTCCCTCCCTGGAACTTGCCGTGTCTCTCGGACATGGCATTTCTTTTGCCTGGATTACGAAGCGCCGATGCAAAGTTTGGGCCTTTCGCGATGAAAGCCGCCAAGGTCGAACTGAGTTCAACCCACCATTCTTGGCAAGTTCGGCGCGGGCGTTCTCCCGATTCAGTTCTCTCGTTGGTGGTTGGTCGTCTCGATCTGAAGATTTGTCTAATTTTGAGCGGGCCGTTCACCGTCTATTGAAGTGTTGGACCATCCGCGCCGAAGATGGATCCAGATGCTTCTCGTTGCGGCAAACGTGATCGGCATTGCTCTCTCGTGCCCCCCACCCACGATGTTTATTCCACTTGCATGGGACGCACGTTCAGGCGAAGGAAGAGCGCGCGTCGTCTCCAAATGGTCAGCCGCGAAGGAATACCTTGATATTCATCGAATGGGACGGACAGAGGTCAATGCCTTGAAATCGCATGACTATCGCTTTTCCGTGGCGCCGATGATGGATTGGACGGACCGGCATTGCCGGGTGTTCCACCGTCAACTGACGCGGCGGGCGCTGCTTTATACGGAGATGCTGACCACGGGCGCCATTATTCATGGCGATCGGGAGCGGCTGCTTGGGTTCGACGCGTGCGAGCATCCGGTGGCGCTTCAGCTTGGCGGGTCGGATCCGCACGAGCTAGCGCTGGCTGCGCGGATCGGCGAGGCGTTCGGTTATGACGAGATCAATCTCAATGTCGGCTGCCCGTCCGATCGCGTGAAGGATGGCCGGTTCGGCGCCTGCCTCATGGCGGAGCCGGAACTGGTGGCGAGGTGCGTCGACGCCATGAAGCGCGCGGTCGCGGTTCCCGTCACTGTGAAGTGCCGTATCGGGATCGACGACCAAGACCCTGAAGTGGCGCTCGATACGCTCGCGCGCGCGGTGGTGGCGTCCGGCAGCGATGCGCTGATCGTGCACGCCCGCAAAGCCTGGCTCAACGGCCTTTCGCCGAAGGAGAACCGCGACATCCCGCCGCTCGACTATGATCGCGTCTATCGGCTCAAACGCGCAATGCCTGGTGTGCCCGTCATCATCAATGGCGGCATCCCGGGCATCGACGATGCGAAGGCGCATCTTGCACATGTCGACGGTGTGATGCTCGGCCGCGCCGCCTATCAGGAGCCGTGGCGGCTGCTCAGCGTCGATACCGACATCTTCGGCGAGGCGGCGCCGCACGCGTCCATGCAGGACGCGCTCGAGGCGATGATGCCCTACATCGAACAGCAGCTCGCGCGCGGCACCCGGCTGCACGCGATCACGCGGCATTTCGTCGGCGCATTCCACGCCGTTCCCGGCGCGCGCGCCTTCCGCCGCCATCTTGCCGAGCAGGGGGTGAAGCCGGGCGCCGGTCTCGAGGTGCTGCGCGAGGCGATCGCGCGTATCGGTGCACCTGCGCCAGCGGAGGCGGCGTAGCTCGTCTAGTCGATCGCGATGCGCGAGCGGCGGGGGCCCTTCTGGAGCTCCGGATAACCTGTCAGCATCAGCGTGTCCGCGCGCACGCCCCAGCTTTCCAGGCGGTCGAGGAAGCTCATGCCGAGCAGATTGGTCTTCATCTGGCCACGTTGCACGACCAGGGCCGGCACCGACTTCTCGACCAGCTTGCCGACCGCGAGACGGTCGAGCGTGAGCCGCGCCGCCTTGGTGTGGCCGCCCGCGGTCTCCAGGTCGACGTCGTATTCGAGCATCTCGAGCGGCAGTCCGATCGCTTTCGCGGTTTCCCAGGTCAGCACCACGGAGGTCGCACCTGTATCGATCACCATCGGCGCGGTGACGCCGTTGATCTTCGCACGCAGTGCGAACTCACCACCCTGGCCGCGCGGGATATGCACGGCGGGGGCCGGAGCGGCGGTCTGCGCGCGGAAGATGTGCGAGACCCTGTGGCTGGCGCGCGCGATCTGGTCGGGATCGCCATAGGCGACGACCGCACCTGCGGTGCCGGCGAGCATGATGAGTACAAGCAGGAAGCGGATCATTGCGCGCCTCCAGATGCGCGCGTGCCGATCAGGTACGTTTCGGCGATGCCGCGATCGGTACGAGTCCTGCCTGATCCATGCGCGCCGGCAACAGCGCCATGACCGTCAGCCGCTCCGCGCTGTCCATGGCGTGCCAGCGCGCGATCTCCGGCAAAGTCCGGCCGCAGCCGAAGCAAAGCTTGGTCTTGGGATCGATCATGCAGACGGCGACGCACGGCGTTTCTTTGCTCATATGGACATTGTGAGGGATCGTCGGGCATGTCTGCAAGCATCTCGTTAAGAGCCCGTGCCTGCGCTCATGATCGGCTTGTGGCGCGGCCGGCGCTTCTCGTCGGGAACGAGCGAACTCTCGGGCTGCAGCGGCGGAGAATCATCCGACAGCGGCGCCAGCGCGCTCATCACGCGCTCCGGCGGGAAGGTGACGATGACCTCGGTGCCGATGCGCAGCTTCGATTTCAGCGTGAACGTGCCGCCATGCAGGTCGATCAGGTTCTTGGCGATGGGCAGGCCGAGGCCTGCGCCCTGTTCGGCCGATTTGATCGAGTTGGAGCCCTGGCCGAACGAGGCGAGCACGACCGGGATCTCGTCCTCGGGGATTCCGGAGCCGGAATCCTTCACCGAGAGATATTGTCCACCCGAAGCGGTCCATCCCGCCTTGAGCCAGATCTCGCCGCCCTGCGGCGTGAACTTGATGGAGTTGGAAAGCAGGTTGAGCACGACCTGGCGGATCGCACGCTCGTCGGCCCAGAGCCGCGGCATGGCCTGCTCGAACACTTCGTGGATGGTGATGCCGCGGCTCGAGGCGCGCAGCTTCATCAAATGATGGCAGTCGGCGACGATGCCGACCAACGACACCGCTTCCTCGTTGAGTTCGTAGCGGCCGGCCTCGATCCGCGACAAATCGAGAATCTCGTTGATGAGGTTGAGCAGGTGCACGCCGGAATTATGGATGTCCGCCGAGTACTCCTTGTAGACCGGCACCGCGTGTGCGCCAAAAATCTCGCTCTTCATCACCTCGGAGAAACCGAGGATGGCGTTCAGCGGCGTGCGCAGCTCGTGGCTCATCTGCGCAAGGAAGCGTGACTTGGCGACATTGGCGGATTCGGCGCGGTGACGTGCTTCGTCCGAGATTGCCTTGGCCTGTTCGAGCTCGCCGATTAGTGCGTCCTTCTCGGCGCGTGCCTCGAGCGTGGCGAAGGTCGAGGAGTGCAGGCGGTGGGCCAGCAGGACGAAATAGCCTTCGGCCGCGAGCGCGAGTGCCGCCAGGATGTAATTGTCCAGTGAGCCGGTCATCACGAAGCTCAGGGCCATTGCGACCGCGACCGGCGCGGTGGCGGCAACGGCGGCGATCGGCAGATTGGCGGCCAGCATGCTCGATACCGCGATCACCAGCAGCATCAGGAACATCATCAGTGTTTCCGTGACCATGTCGAGCACGGGGTGGATCAGGATCGCCATCCAGCACAGGCCATAGAGCAGGTCGAGCACGACGAAACGCGTTCGCCATGCGCGCGTTGCGGCCGGAGAGGCGGCCTCAGTCAGGAACCGCCGGCAGCTGCGGATCATCGCGCTGTGGATGCAGAGCATGCCCGCGGTCCATGCCGCGGCCGGAATCGGCTGCATCCAGAGCCCGAACAGCACGCCGGTGGCGACCACCAGCAGCATCACGACATAGGAAGCCGACAGCCGCGTCTGGGCATATTGGCGCAGCATCTCGGCGTCGAAGGCCGGCCGGGTTCCGCTGGTCGAGGTTAACTTGTCGCGCGCCTCGCGCACCCGCTGCGCCGCAGCCCTGCGGCTGCTCGCCGATGGAGCGCTCACCGGCTCGGCCGGAAGCTGCACAACCTCGGGCTTTTCAGCGGGGTTACTCATCAAGCAACACGATTCCTGCCCACGCCGGACGCGGGCCTTCTGCATTGTCTATCTCTGGCAAGAAATCCTTAAGAGGTGACTTAAGGAGCTAAAGAATTACGTTAACGGATGATTAAGAAACACCTCTGCCGGAACCGGCAGTGCCGAACGGCCGGTCACGGCGGATCAATGCAGGAGCCAGTGCTGGGCAATGTAGACCAGTGCACCCGCGAGATATCCCACAAGCGCGGGACCTGCGATCCGGCGGGCGTACCAGAAGAATTCGATCTTCTCGAGCCCCATCGCGGCGACGCCGGCCGCCGAGCCGATGATCAGGATCGAGCCGCCGGTGCCGGCGCAATAGGCGATGAATTCCCAGATGAAGCTGTCGGCCGGGTATTGCACCAGATTGTACATGCCCATCGTCGCCGCGACGAGCGGCACGTTGTCGATGATGGCGCTCAAGAGGCCGAGCAGGATGACGATGATGTCGAGACGGCCGACCGTGGTGTCGAGCCATTTTGCCAACAGCTCCAGCACGCGGGCGTGCTCCAGGCAGGCGACGGCAAGGAGAATGCCGACGAAGAACACGATGGAGCTCATGTCGATGCGCGTCAGCGCATGGACGAGGGTGAGGGGGCGACGCGCATCCTCGTCCTTGTGGCGGTGAACGATCTCGCCGACCAGCCAGAGGATGCCCAGCCCGAACAGGATCCCCATGAAGGGCGCGAGGTGCGTCACGGCCTTGAAAACCGGGACGGCGACCAGCGTGCCGAGGCCGAGATAGAACATCAGATTGCGCTCGAACAGCTCGACCTTGAGAGCCTGCGCTTCTCGTTGCAGCGGCGGGACGATGTCCTTCCCCTTGACGGAATAGCCAATGACGAGCAGCGGTATCAGCAGGTTGAGCAGAGACGGCAGGAATACCGCTCCCATGATGCTGACAGGCGAGATCTGCCCTCCGATCCAGAGCATCGTCGTCGTGACGTCGCCGATGACGGTCCAGGCGCCTCCCGCATTGGCGGCGATAACGATGAGGGAAGCGAACAGCAGGCGGTCGCTCCTATTGCCGATCAGCTTCTGAACCAGCGAGACCATCACGATGGTGGTCGTGAGGTTGTCGAGGATCGCGCTCAGAAAGAACGTCATGAAGCCGATGATCCACATCAGCGTGGTCTGCTTCGTGGTGCGGATGACCGAGGTGATGACTTCGAAGCCGTTGTGGGCGTCGATCACCTCGACGATCGTCATGGCGCCGATCAGGAAGAAGACGATCTGCGCAGTCGAGGCGACGGATTCGTCGAGCTGGTGGTTGACGAGCGAGGCATCGCCGACGGACAGCGCGTAGATGGTCCAGAGCAGGCCCGCTCCCAGGAGAGCCGTAGCGCTCTTGTTGATGCCGAGCGGGTGTTCAAGCGCGATGGCAGCATACGCAACGATGAAAACGGCGGCGATCACGCTCAGCAAGTCAGGTCCCCCGGAATTCGTTCTTCTCAATGCGGCCCACGTCGCGGCGCAGGCCCGCGTCGAGGCTGGTGACGGTCGCAGCTGCCCGGCCGCGACCGTCGACACGTTCCTCAGCGTTGCAGCCGTGCGAGCAAACTGGACGTATCCCAGCGCTTGCCGCCCATCTTCTCGACTTCGGCGTAGAACTGGTCGACCAGCGCAGTCACCGGCAGATTGGCGCCGTTGCGGCGGGCTTCAGCCAGCGAGATCGAGAGGTCCTTGCGCATCCATTCGACCGCGAAGCCGAAATCGTACTTGCCCTCGTTCATGGTCTTGTAGCGATTCTCCATCTGCCAGGACTGCGCGGCCCCTTTTGAGATGGTCTCGATCACTGCGGCGACGTCGAGGCCACTCTTCTTGGCGAAGTGGATGCCTTCGGAAAGACCCTGCACCAGACCGGCGATGCAGATCTGGTTGACCATTTTCGTCAGCTGGCCGGAGCCGGCGGGGCCGAGCAGTTTGCACATCCGCGCATAGGCGCCCGTGATGATCGGCTCGGCGCCGGCATAGGCGTCCTGCGCGCCGCCGCACATCACCGTCAGCACGCCGTTCTCGGCGCCGGCCTGGCCGCCGGAGACGGGGGCATCGATGAACTTGAAGCCGGCCTTGGTCGCGGCCGCATCGAGCTCGCGCGCGACTTCGGCCGAAGCGGTGGTGTGGTCGACGAAGGTTGCGCCCTTCTTGACGCCGGCAAACGCGCCGTCGGGGCCGATCGTGACCGCGCGCAGATCGTTGTCGTTGCCGACGCAGCACATCACGAAATCCTGGCCTTCGGCGGCGGCCTTCGGGGTCGGTGCGGTCTTGCCGCCGAACTTGTCTGCCCACTCCTTCGCCTTGGCCGCGGTGCGGTTATAGACGGTGACCTCATGGCCCCCTTTTTTCACGAGGTGTCCGGCCATGGGGAAGCCCATGACACCGAGACCGAGGAAAGCGACTTTTGCCATGTATGGTACCTTGTCCGTAGTTTGGGTTTTACGGTTCTTGCCGGGCGAGCAGGGCGCCTGGTTCCGCCGTGAGGGCGGATTGGGGCGCACCATAAACCCTTGAGGCCAGAGGGCAACGGCTTCGTTTGGCGGTCCCCTGTGCTAGGATGGCGGACCTCAAGGACTTCAAAAAAGGGAGCCAAGGCATGGGCATCGGTTTGGGCGGCGTGAGCGTGGGCGTGCTCGATCATTTCAACATCCGAACCCGAAAACTGGCCGAGACGGTCCGCTTCTACGAAGACGTGCTGGGCCTGGAAAATGGCGCCCGGCCCAATTTCGCCTTCCCGGGGGCCTGGATGTACAGCGAGGGGAAACCGGTGGTGCACCTCGTCGATATTTCTCCGACCGCCGAGCCACAAAAGCCGGATTCCGGCGTTGTCCACCATGTCGCCTTCGTCAGCCGCGGCTTCGACGGTATGAAGCAGCGGCTAGCGTCCAAGGGGATGAAGTTCGAGTCCCGCCAGGTGCCCGGCGGCGAGCTTTGGCAGATCTTCGTCCACGACCCCAACGGCGTCATGATCGAGCTGAATTACGAGGCGGCCAGGGAGCAGGGGGCGGCGCCCGCGGAGATGGCTGACGATATCGGCAGGGAGTAGCCTTTTGGGCGTTTCCGCTCTAATGGGGCATCTTGAAATCAGGAGATGCGCTTTGAGCGTGACGCAGCAACAGGTTCTCGACAGCCTTGCCCGGATCAAGTCGCCGCGCGGGGTCGCGCTCACCAATGCCAACGTGCTGAGCGCGATCAGCGCCTCCGACGGCAAGGTGTTCTTCTCGATCAATGTCGATGCCGCCGAAGCACGGGCCTGGGAGTCCGTCCGGGCCGAAGCGGAAGCCGCCGTCCGCGCCATTCCCGGCGTCACCACCGCGATGGTGGCGCTCACCGCCGAGCGCAAGCCGGGCTCCGCGCCGCCGCCACCCCCGCAGCCGAGCCGTGGCACGCCCGGCGTGCAGCCGGTCCATGCTCATAAACCGCCGCAGGGCGGCCAATCGCCGATGGCGCGGCAATCGGAAATCCCGGGCGTTGCCGCCGTGATCGCGGTCGCCTCCGGCAAGGGCGGGGTGGGCAAGTCGACCACCGCGCTCAATCTGGCGCTCGGCCTGCGCGACCTCGGCCTCAAGGTCGGGCTGCTCGACGCCGACATCTACGGCCCCTCGGTGCCGCGGCTGACCGGCATGCGCGACAAGCCGGAGCTGAACGACGAGCGCAAGATGATTCCGCTCCGGCGCTTCGGCCTCGCAATCATGTCGATCGGCTTTTTGGTGGAGGAGGAGACCGCGATGATCTGGCGCGGTCCCATGGTGATGTCGGCGGTGACGCAGATGCTGCGCGACGTCGAATGGGGCAAGCTCGACGTGCTGGTCGTCGACATGCCGCCGGGCACCGGCGATGCCCAGCTCACGCTGGCGCAGAACGTGCCGTTGAAGGGCGCCGTGATCGTCTCGACTCCGCAGGACCTGTCCCTGATCGACGCAAGACGGGGGCTTGCCATGTTCAAGAAGGTCAACGTGCCCGTGCTCGGCATCGTCGAGAACATGAGCTACTTCCAGTGCCCACATTGCGGCACCAAGTCGGACATTTTCGGCCATGGCGGGGCGCGGCACGAGGCCGAGAAGCTTGGAGTCCCGTTCCTGGGCGAGATCCCGCTGCACATGGCGATTCGCGCCACCTCGGATGCCGGCAATCCCGTGGTCGACAGCGAGCCGGACGGACCTCATGCGGCGATCTACCGCGCCATTGCAGGCCAGGTCCGGGACCAGCTCAAGGGTGTCATCGCCGCGGCCTGAATTGGCCGCCGCGCCAAGCTGCGGGGACATGCGACTTTCGTAGAGCCCCGTCATGCCATTGTCGCGTTCCGCAAGCGGGGCTTCCGTGTTAAAGGCCCACGGCAGTCAAGCCCCTTCGGTTCGACGCGGCCTTCACGCGTCGCCGGAATGAGCGGCAGCAAAAGAGAAGTTGAGGGGAAACGCCCCAGCAAGGAGAGAGATGAAGATGAAGCGTCGTGATTTTCTCAAAGTGTCGGCAGCAGGCGCGGCGGCGACCGCAGTGGCCTCGCCGGCAATCGCGCAGTCCTCGCCCGAGGTGAAGTGGCGCCTGACTTCGAGCTTCCCGAAGTCGCTCGACACCATCTATGGCGGCGCCGAGCAGGTGGCGAAATACGTCGCCGAGATGACCGACAACAAGTTCCAGATCCAGGTGTTTGCCGCCGGTGAAATCGTCCCCGGCCTGCAGGCGCTGGATGCGACCTCGAGCGGCACGGTCGAGATGTGCCACACGGTGTCCTACTACTATGTCGGCAAGGACCCGACCTTCGCGATCTTCGCCTCGGTGCCGTTCGGCCTCAATGCGCGCCAGCAGAATTCGTGGCTCTATCAGGGCGGCGGCAACGAGCTCGCCAACGAGTTCTTCAAGAAGTCGAACGTGATCGGCTTCCCCTGCGGCAACACCGGCACCCAGATGGGCGGCTGGTTCCGCAAGGAGATCAAGACAGTTGCCGACCTCTCCGGCCTGAAGATGCGCATCGGCGGCATTGCCGGCCAGGTGCTCCAGAAGGTCGGCGTGGTGCCGCAGCAGCTCGCCGGCGGCGACATCTATCCGGCACTGGAGAAGGGCACCATCGATGCGGCCGAGTGGGTCGGTCCCTACGATGACGAGAAGCTCGGCTTCGCCAAGGTCGCCAAGTACTACTATTATCCGGGCTTCTGGGAAGGCGGTCCGACCGTCCACGCCTTCGCCAACCTGGAAAAGTGGAATGCGCTGCCGAAGAACTATCAGGCGATCCTCACCAACGCGACGGCCAACGCCAACAGCTGGATGGCCGCGCGTTACGACATGCAGAACCCGGCGGCGCTGAAGCGTCTGGTCGCCGGCGGCACCCAGCTGCGTCCCTTCACCAACGAGGTGCTGGAAGCATGCCTCAAGGCGACCAACGAGCTGTGGGCTGAGATCTCGGGCAAGAACGCCGATTTCAAGAAGTCGATCGACGCCATGCAGGCCTACCGCTCCGACGAATATCTGTGGTGGCAGGTCGCCGAATATACCTACGACAGCTTCATGATCCGCTCGCGCACCCGCGGCTGATCTACGGCTTAAGTCGTAAGACGAGTAGCCCGGCCTCCTCAAGGAGGCCGGGCTTTTTCTTTGCCGCAGTGCGATCGGGATGGCATTCGGCGGAGCGATGATCCATGCTGTCCCCAAGCCTCGGCAAGAAGGCCCAACAAGCAGATCCATCAGGGTAGGAAATCATGAAGAGAAGAGACTTCATCAAGGTCACGGGACTTGGTGCGGCCGGCGCCGCCACGCTCGCGGCGCCCGCGATCGCGCAGTCGATGCCGGAAATCAAATGGCGCATGCCGACGAGCTGGCCGAAATCGCTCGATACGCTGTTCGGCGGCGCCGAGATGATGTGCAAGATGGTCGCAGAAGCGACCGACAACAAATTCCAGATCCAGATCTTCGCCGCCGGCGAAATCGTGCCGGGTCTCCAGGTGCTCGACGCCGTGCAGAACGGCACCTGCGAGATCGGCCACACCGCGTCCTACTACTATTTCGGCAAGGACCCGACCTTCACCTTCGGCTCGGCCGTGCCGTTCGGTCCCAACATGCGCATCAACCAGGCCTGGTACATGCTGGGCGGCGGGCGCGACGTGCTCAACGAGTTCTACAAGGGCTACAACGTCGTCTCGCTGCTCGCGGGCAACACCGGCTGCCAGATGGGCGGCTGGTTCAGGAAGGAGGTCAACACGCCCGACGACATGAAGGGCATGAAATTCCGCATTGGCGGCTTTGCGGGCCGCGTGCTCCAGAAGCTCGGCGTGGTGCCGCAGCAGCTCGCCGGCGGCGATATCTATCCGGCGCTGGAGAAGGGCACCATCGACGCCGCCGAATGGGTCGGCCCCTATGACGACGAGAAGCTCGGCTTCTACAAGATCGCGCCGCACTACTACTATCCCGGTTGGTGGGAAGGCGGACCGATGCTGCTGGCCTTCGTCAACCTCGACAAGTGGAACGCGCTGCCGAAATATTACCAGAGCGTGCTGGAGCAGGCCGGCCACTACGCCAACAACTACATGATGGCGCGCTACGACAACGCCAATCCGCTGGCGCTGAAGAAGCTGCTTGCGAGCGGCACCAAGCTGCACGCCTTCTCGCCGTCGATCATGGATGCCTGCCACAAGGCCGCCAAGGAGCTGCACGCCGAAGTCGGCGCGACCAACGCCAGCTTCAAGAAGGTGCACGATTCCCTCGCCAAGTTCACGAGCGACGGCTACGCCTGGTTCCAGGTCGCCGAGGTCGGCTACGACATCTTCATGGCGCGGCGCTCGCAGAGCTGATCACGCCAGCTGTTGCCTGCAACGCCCCGGAGCGAAGGCTCCGGGGCGTTGTCGTCTCCGCGTTTGGAGAGTGCCAGACTCAAAATATGCAAAAACAACCCCATGCACAGTAGACGAGGGGTCACGGCGGTACTTCCTGTCGATGTTGCTAAAAGACTGATACGTCGACGTAAATCACCGGGATGCTACGATCCTCGCGCAGCCGCGGCCCGCGCTGCGTTTTGAGAGCGCAAGTGGGGTAGGGACCGCCGAGCGACGGATTCGTTTCGCTCCTCCGATGCTGCGAATTGCGAAGCCCTTTGACACGTCGGGCAAAACAGTGGCAAAAAGGGATAATCGCATAATCCGAAATTTCGCCCTCGGCCCATCCCGCGAGCTACGGACCACCTCTCACCAGATGCGTTCGGAAGAAGGCCAGGGCGGCGGCGTTGAGCTGCTCGTGAAAGGCGGCGCGGTCGAACCCCGGTCTGTCGGTGCAGATGTCGGGACGCTTCTTCGCCAGATCCGGCGTGCAGGGCGGAAGGAATGCGTAGTGACCGGCATTCGGCACGAGATGATAGTCGGGTCTGACCGGCAGGTCGCGCTCAATCAGTGAAACATAATCCAGCGTGACTTCGCCGCCGGTCTTGTCGTCTCCACTCAGCGCCGACGCACAAAGCTGGATCGGAATTTTTACGTCCTTCAGAGCCTCCCGGTCGAACAATGGACCGAAGGCGGGGTCGGCAACGACAAGGGCCTTGACGCGCGGGTCATGCGCCAATGCTTGTGCCGGGATCTCGCTTCGTCGCAGTTCGGCGCAGCTGGGTTTCGGAGAATTTTCCGGGCACAAGGCGATGGTCTTTCGCAAATCGGGATTGGCGCCCGCGACCACCAGGCCGGTGTAGCCGCCCCTCGAAAAACCAAAGAACCCAACATGGTCGCGGTCGAGTTTCGCATGATCGGACCATGCGGTGAGCATATGGTCGATCAATCTCGTGACGTCGGACGGACGCTCCGTCAATGCGGCGAGCGTGTCCGCGCGGTTCATGTCGCCGCCGCCGGCGTCGACCGGATGGTCGAGGGCGACGACGACGAACCCGGCATCGGCGAGCACCTCGGCCGTATCATGATGGCCGATGAAGGATCCCCCATAGCCATGCGAGATCACGATCAATGGCAGCTTGTCACCTGAGACAGCGCAGTCCCGCGTCGCAAGCAAAGTGATCGCGCGAAGTTTGACCTCGCCCGCCTGCTCCTGGCACGGCGACCACACGGCCGCCTGGAATGCTGGCAAGCCGGCCTCGGCCGGCACCGTGATGAAGCGAAAGCCGGCCGCCTGGGCGAACGTCGTGATCAGGCAGAAGGCGGATGCGAGTGTGAATCTGAACAGGTGCATGTATTGCTCTCGTTTGAGTTCTGCCGGAGTCTCTGTTTGGAGCGGATCGGTCATGCAGGACGGGGCTTGGCTGCGCTCTATCCATCCCTACGACCTATGCGCGGCCATGGCTTACACGAACCTGACAAGAGCGCTCTGACCTTTCGATGTCCGCTCATCAGCAATGCGGCAGCAGAGGCTGTCGACGTCAATCGAACGCGCGAGATTTGGTGCCATCTCAACGCTAGCGTGATGCGTAGTACTTCGGTGTTTCTTTCGTGGAACGATCAGGCTATCGGAATCCGGCAATCGGGCGGAGTCGCGGCGGTGCGTTCACCGTCGTTCCGACTTCACGGTACGGTATACCGGACTCAACCAGTCCCGACGGGAATTCAGCTTTCACCCGACACGGCGGCTCTCGATCCCAGATCGAGATGCCAGGGCGGCCGTTTCCCGTGGGGACTTATCGATGAGCCTGGCAATTGAGATCGTACAACTCCTGATACAATCTGCCGACAGTTGGCTTTTTGAAGGTAGTCGTTCGGGTCTTAGCGATCGCGAATGGATGGCTTTGCGCTTTCTCGCTCGCGCAAACAGGTTTTCGCGGACGCCGACTGCTCTCGCCAGCTTTTTGGGCACGACCCGCAGCGCCGCATCGCAGATTGCCGCCGTACTGCAGAGTAAGGGGCTGATGGTCCGCAAGCCATCTGCAGAGGATAAGCGCTCGATTTCGCTCTGCCTTACAAGTGAAGGCGAGAGGTTCCTGGAGCGCGATCCGATTAACGCCCTGCGGGATCAACTTGTGGCCCTTGAGCTCCCCGATCAGTCTCGGCTGCGTGATACGCTTCGCCGCGTCCTGGATGGGCTCGATGTTGCCAAGGGCCGTCACCGTAGTGACGTTTGCAGTGAATGCATGTTCCTGATCGAGAGCGGAGAGGGGAAGGACCGTCGTTTCAAGTGCCGGCTCTTTCGGAAATCCATAGCCCAAAAGGAGACGACCCTGCTTTGCGCCTATTTCGAGGGGCGGGGCTAAAAGGGCCAGCTGCTACGAACGTCCGCCGTTCGCGCCTTACGAGCGCATACCTGATTGGCTTACACGAATCTGACCGGTGACCAGTTCCGCCGGGTGCTTTTTTGCTGGCCGAGGCGTCCCGAATGCTGGAAAAGGGCGCAGATGCGGCGCGAGCCGCGCGGTGACACACCGGAACATCCGGCGGGAGTTTGATGCGCCTTCTGATCGTCGAGGACAATGTCGAGCTGTCGCGGCTCGTGGCCGGCGGGCTGGCGGCAGCCGGCTATGAGAGCGACATCGTCGGAAGCGCCGCCGAGGCGCGCGAGGCCGTGAGCAGCGTCAGCTATGCCGCGATGATCCTCGACCTCGGCCTGCCCGACGGCGACGGCCTGTCGGTGCTGCGCGAGCTGCGCCTAAAGATGGAGCCGTTGCCGGTCCTGGTGCTGACCGCGCGCGGCGGCCTGCAGGACCGCGTCAGCGGCCTGCGCAGCGGCGCCGACGACTATCTCGCAAAGCCGTTCGCGATGGAGGAACTGGTGGCGCGGCTGGAGGCGATCCTGCGCCGGCCGGGCCAGCTGCTCGGACGCTCGCTGCGCCTTGCCAATCTCGTCTACGACACCGAGAGCCGTCAGATCTTCGTCGACGACCAGCCGCGGATCATCTCCGCGCGCGAGACCTCGGTGCTGGAGATCCTGCTGCGCCGGCAGGGGCGGGTGGTGCCGAAGAAGAACGTCGAGGATCACATCTTCGGGCTCGAAGGCGAGGTCGCCTCCAATGCGGTCGAGGTCTACGTCTCGCGACTGCGCAAGCAGCTTACCGAGCACGGCGCCAAGGTGGTGATCCACACCATCCGCGGCGTGGGCTATCTCATGGCCGAGGAAAAATAGCGTGGCTGCCGGCGGCCATGTCAGATCGCTCACGTTCAAATCGCTGATCTGGCGGATCGTCTTCCTGCACATCGTGGCGGTCGCGATGGTCGCGATCGTCCTGCCGCTGGTGCTGTTCTGGCTGCTCAATTCCGAGATCGACCAGTTGCACCGTGACGGCATGCGCGCCCAGGCCGAGGTACTGGCGGAGCGCATCGTCGCCCAGCCGGACGGCTCGCTGACGTTCAACTTGCCCGACAGCCTGCGCGGGCTCTATTCGGACGCTTACGGCCGCTATCAATACGACATTCGCGATGGCGAAGGCCGGCTGCTGTTTTCCTCGCACCGGCGGACCGGCGCCGCAGCTCTTCGGCCGTCCGAAACGATTTCCGGCGCTGGCGTCACCCGGATCATCGACGGCAAGATGGTACGCATTCGGGTCGCCGAGGATCTCGCGCATCGCGACGTCATCATCGACGACATCATTTCGAATTTCTTCCGGCGGGTCGGGTGGATCACCATCCCGATCCTTCTGGTCCTGCTCGCAACCGACATCATCATCTTCCGCCGCGCGATCGCGCCGCTGTGGAGGGCCTCGGAGGAGGCCAGCAATATCGGCCCGGCGCGCACCGACATCCGCCTGCCGACCAAGCGGATCCCGCGCGAGATCATGCCGCTCGTCACCGCCGTCAACCAGGCGCTCGACCGCCTCGAGGACGGCTTTCGGGTGCAGCGGCAGTTCACGGCCGACGCCGCGCATCAACTGCGCACGCCGCTCACGATCCTGCGCACGCGGATCGAGACGCTTGGCGACGGCGCGGCACGCCAGGCGCTGCATGCCGACATCGAAGCCATGAGCCGGATCGTCGCCCAGCTGCTGGAGATCGCCGAGCTCGACACGCTGGTGCTCGATCCCGCCGAGACCGCTGACTTGCGCGCGGTCTGCGCCGATGTGGTCGGTTCGATCGCCCCGCTCGCGATCGCGCAGCACAAGGAGATCGCGCTGCGGGGCAGCGACGCGCCGGTCATGATCCACGGCAATTCGGAGATGCTTCAGCGCGCAATCTTCAACCTCGCCGAAAACGCCATCAAGTTCACGGCCAGGGATACCGCCGTCGAGGTCGAGGTGGGCGAGGACGGCTCAGTGCGGGTGCGCGATTGCGGTCCGGGCATCGCCGAGGCCGAGCGCGAGCTGATCTTCCAGCGCTTCTGGCGCCGTGACCGCCAGCGCAGCGACGGCGCCGGCCTGGGGCTCTCGATCGTGCGCGGGGTCGCGGACGATCATGCGGCGACGGTCGCGGTGGAGAATCTCCCCGGCGGCGGCGCAGAATTCACGCTGCGGTTTCGGCTGGCGGACGAGACAGTCTCTTTTCCCTCTCCCCGTGTGGGAGAGGGTGGCTCGCCGCGATAGCGGCGGGTGAGGGGCTCGCTCCGCGAGTTTCCTTAGCCATGAAGTGCGCGGAAGCAACCCCTCTCCCACAAGGAGAGGAGGAAGAAAACAACCGCTATTTCAGCTTGCCGGTGGACAGATCCATGATCATGCGTGTGGCCAGATACAAACGCGGCACAATGCTGTTGAGCTGCACATATTCGGCATCGTTGGAGTGTGCACCGAAGCCTGACAGGCCCATGCCTTCCACCACGGCTCCTCTGGTCTTGAGCGCAGCAAACGCGGCGTCGGTGCCGCCGCCCGTCGCCTTCTCGTCGACCTTGAGGGACATTCCGAGCTCCTGATAGATCGTCTTGCCGTAGGCCGCCACGTGGCGCGAGGCCTCGTTGGCCTCCAACGGCGGGCGACGCACCTCGAACTTCAGGTCGACCTTGGAGTTGGGCAGCAGGCGATTCTTGATCTTGTCCTGAAGCGCCTTCTCCAACTCGTCAAAGTCGGCCACCTTGAGCGCACGCGCATCGGCCTGGGCCGTGGCGTCGGCAGGGATCACATTGCGATTAGTACCGGATTTGGAGACCGTCCAGTTCAGCTTCAGGCCCTGCTCGGGCTTGGACAGGTCCTTCATCTGGAGCACCTGGTGCGAGAGCTCGTACAGCGCATTCACGCCGCCCTCAGGCCTTGCGCCGGCATGTGACGACTTGCCGTGCACGGTGAGATAGGCCGAACCGATGCCGCTGGTGGCGAGGCGCAGCGTGCCGTCGGTCCCGCCGCCTTCGAACGAGAACACCACGTCCTGATCCGCGGCGAACCGGGTGATGGTGCTGCGCCAGCCGGGCGAGGAGATCTCCTCGTCGCCGTTCGTGAGCACCGTGAGCGTGCCGTAGTCTTTGAAGTTCAGCTTCTGGAGCACGGCCACGGTATGGAGAATGAGTGCGACGCCCTGCTTGTCGTCGGCGATGCCGAGGCCGTAGGCCTTGTCGCCGTCGATGCGGAACGGCTGGTCCTTCAGCATGCCCTTCAGGTACACCGTGTCCATGTGGGCGATCAGCATGATCTTCTTGCTGCCCGTGCCCTTGAACACGGCGTGCACGGCAGGCCCGATCTTCTCCGGCGTGTCGTCGAGGCGATAGATGTCGGTGGGTTGCAGGATCTCCACCGTGCCGCCGAGCTGCTTGAGCTGGCCGGCAACGCGCTCGGCGATCTGGTTCAGGCCTTCAATGTCCTTGCTGACGGATTCGATGTTGACGAGATCGCGCAGGGTGTCGAGCAGCGGCTGCTGCTCCTTTTGCGCCAGCGTATGGATATCGGCGATCGGCTCGGCCTGCGCCGTCGTGGCGGCACATGCCAGCCAGAGCGAGGCGATCAACGGGCCAACGAGCGATGGAGTAGGATGCAAGCGGGGCATGGGCGGCCATCCATGGGGTGTAGGATGGCCCGGTATGCCTGCGTTTCCGGTGCTTGTCACGCGCGCCGTTGTGCGTCATGCGCCGCTTGAGTGGAGCATGACGGCGAGTGTCGTCCCCGCTATTTCTGCGGTGGTCCCAAATCCAGCGGCGGCAGCTCGATCTGCGGCACCTCGATCTTGATCGTGTTGGGGTCGATGTTGGTCTGGACGCCCTTGTAGTGCATCACCATCGCGGGGAACGCGATCACCAGACCGACCATGATGATCTGGATGACGACGAACGGGACCGCACCCCAATAGATCTGGCCCGTGGTGACAGGGTCCATCCGCTTGCCGGTGACGCGATCGGTGTAGCGCTCCTTCGGCGCGACCGATCGCAGATAGAACAGGGCGAAGCCGAACGGCGGATGCATGAACGAGGTCTGCATGTTGACGCCGAGGATGACGCCGAACCAGATCAGGTCGATGCCGAGATGCTCGGCGGCAGGTCCGAGCAGCGGGATCACGATGAAGGCCAGCTCGAAGAAGTCGAGGAAGAAGGCCAGCACGAAGACGAAGGCGTTGACGAAGATCAGGAAGCCGACCTGGCCGCCGGGCAGGGAGGTGAGCAGGTGCTCGACCCAGACGTGCCCGTTGACGCCGTAGAAGGTGAGCGAGAACACGCGGGCGCCGACCAGGATGAACACGACGAAAGCCGACAGCTTGGCGGTCGATTCCGTGGCCTGCCGGATCAGATCCCAGCTCAGCCGCCGCTTCGCGGCACCGAGGATGAGGGCACCGGCGGCACCCATCGCGCCGCCTTCGGTCGGGGTCGCGATACCGATGAAGATCGTGCCCAGCACCAGGAAGATCAGGAACAGCGGCGGCACCATGACGAAAGTGGTCTGCTGCGCCATCTTCGAGAGGAAACGGAAGCCGGTGAGCTTGTCGATGACCCAGTTCACCACGGCGACGACGAATGCGAAGATGATGCCGTAGAACATGCTGAGCACGACGTAATCGGCGCCATGCACGCTCGAATCGCGCATCATGAACCAGCCGAACACGCCGCTGGCGAGGAACAGCACGCCGAGCGAACCGAGGCCGCGGCTGCCACTCTCCTCGCGGAAGCCGATGGCCTCCTTCGGCAGGCCCGGCGTGGCCTTCGGGAAGATCATGCTGACGAGGAAGGCGTAGGCGGCGTAGAGGCCGGCGAGCACGAGGCCTGGGATGAAGGCGCCCTCGTACATGTCGCCGACGGATTTGCCGAGTTGGTCGGCCATCACGATCAGAACGAGCGAGGGCGGAATGATCTGCGCGAGCGTGCCGGACGCGGCGATGACGCCGGCTGCCACGCGGCGGTCGTAGCCATAGCGCAGCATGATCGGCAGCGAGATCAGACCCATTGAGATCACGGAGGCGGCGACCACGCCCGTCGTCGCGGCAAGCAGCGCGCCGACGAAGATCACGGCGTAGGCAAGGCCGCCGCGGATGGTACCAAACAGTTGGCCGATGGTGTCGAGCAGGTCCTCGGCCATGCCCGACCGCTCCAGCACCAGTCCCATGAAGGTGAAGAACGGAATGGCGAGCAGCGTGTCGTTGTTCATCACGCCATAGACCCGCTCCGGAAGGGCCTGAAGGAAGTCCGGGCGGAACTCGCCGAGCTCGATGCCGACCACGGCGTAGAACAGGCCGACGGCGCCGAGCGAGAATGCTGCGGGATAGCCGAGCAGCAGCATGACGACCAGCGACGCGAACATGATGGGCGCCATATTGGCGATGATAAACGCGGTCATAATTCCCCCTAAACCGTCGCCAACGGCTACTTCTTCTCGATCGCTTCGACGAGATGCTCGACTTCCGCCTCCAGCGCCGATACCTGGGATTCATGCGGGTCCGGCATCATTCCGCGCATGACCGCAATTCGCTTGATCAGCTCGGAGATGCCTTGAACGAGCAGCAAAGCGAACCCGATCATGATCAGGGATTTGGCGGGCCATTGCGGCAGGCCGCCGGCGTTGCCGGATTGCTCGTTGATCTGGAACGAGCGCTCGAAGAACGGCACGCCCGTAATGATCATGACGATGCACAGCGGAATGAGGAAGAACAGGTGACCGATCACGTCGATGACGTCGCGAGCCGTCTTCGGCAGCGCATTGTTCACGATGTCGATGCGGATGTGCTCGTTATCGAGCAGCGTCCAGGGCGAGCACAGCAGGAAGACGATGCTGAACAGCACCCATTGCAGCTCGAGCCAAGAATTGGACGACGTGTCGAACGTCTTGCGGACGATCGCATTGACCGCCGAAATGATGACGGCGAGCACGATCAGCCACGCCAGGCGTTTGCCCGTCCAGCGCGTGAACGCGTCAATTCCTTGGCTCAGCTTTAGGAGCGCTTGCAACGATAGGTCCTCCCCGATTGTGCCCCGGCCGTCTTGACTGCGCCGAGTTGGCGCGTGGCTTGTCTCGCCGCGCAGGCATAAGGCAGCCGCACCAAACCAGCGGGCGTGCCGCCAGTCAATCGGAAGTTTGTTGATAGTTAAGGGGAATAAGACCGTAACCCCACGGGGTCAGCCGCCGGTGACGCTCATGTGCCTGGAGACGCTGGGACGGTTGTGGCGGCGGTCGATGATGAAATCGTGGCCCTTTGGCTTCAGCCCGATGGCGCGGTCGATCGCATCCGCAAGCAGCACATCCTCATTCGATGCACGCAGAGGTTTGCGTAAATCCGAGGCATCCTCGTGGCCGAGGCAGGTGTGCAGCGTTCCCGTGCAGGTGATGCGCACCCGGTTGCAGGATTCGCAGAAATTATGGGTCATCGGCGTGATGAAGCCGAGCTTGCCGCCGGTCTCGGCGACGCTGACATAGCGCGCCGGTCCGCCCGTGGTCTCGGCCAGATCCGTCAGCGTGAATTGCTGGGCGAGGCGGGCGCGCACCAGGGACAGCGGCAGATATTGGTCGATCCGTCCCGATCCGATCTCGCCCATCGGCATCACCTCGATCAGCGTCAGGCCCATGCCCTTGCCGTGGGCCCAGCGCATCAGCTCGGGCAGTTCGTCCTCGTTGAGGTTCTTCAGCGCCACCGCGTTGATCTTCACGCTGAGCCCTGCGGCTCGTGCGGCTTCGATGCCTTCCAGGACCTTGTCGATCTCGCCCCAGCGGGTGATCTCGCGAAACTTCCGCGGATCGAGCGTGTCGAGCGAGACGTTGATGCGGCGGACGCCGCAATCGGCAAGCTCGCTCGCATGTTTCGCAAGTTGGGTGCCGTTGGTGGTCAGCGTCAGCTCGTTCAGGGCGCCGCTGGAAAGATGCCGCGACAGCGAGCGCACCAGCGTCATCACGTTGCGGCGGACCAAGGGCTCGCCACCGGTGAGCCGCAGCTTCTTCACGCCTTTGGCGATGAAGGCCGAGCAGAGCCGGTCGAGTTCCTCAAGTGTCAGCAGGTCCGCTTTGGGCAGGAACGTCATGTCCTCCGACATGCAATAGAAGCAGCGCAAGTCACAGCGGTCGGTGACGGAGACGCGCAAATAGCTGATGGTCCGCCCGAACGGATCGGTCATGGGGCTCGACAGCGCGGCGAGGGGACTCGCTGTGGCGAGGGGACTCGCGGAAGATCCGTTCATACGGGAGGCCTTGTCACTTTGGGCGACTCGCGCACCGATGCTTTAGCGGTGCTCGGGAAGCAATCTAAGCATCGGGCTGGCCGAGGACAATCGGGTTGTCAGCGCTTGCCCGCGTTCGGATCGGGGAACGGCGAGGCCGCAGTCTGTGTGGCATCCACCGGCGCTGCGGCAGCGGCCGGTTTCGGCTTCTTCGGCCGGTGCGGCTTGCGGACCGGTTTGGGCGGAGTGGCCGGCTGGAGCTCCGCGAACACCGGATTCGGGTCGGTGGTCACCGAGGCGGGGGTGGTGAAATCGCCGGGATTCTTGATCACGTTCACCGGCACGTTCGCCGGCTGGTACTTGGCCAGCGCGAAAGCGACCGTAAACGGAGCATCGGGGGCGGGAACCGACACGGAGCAGGGGGTCTTGCAGCCCGGACCGAGCGAGGTTGTGGCGTCAGCCCCTGGAGGACTTGATTCGAGCCTGACCTGGACGGTCGGCGGGGCCGATTTGAACATGTCCCAGGACATCGAGGAGCAGCCACCAAGGCTCGCTCCTGCTAACGCAATCGCGATGACACGACGCATGACCACCCATTTCTGCGACGAACCGCCACCTACCCCAGCCGGACCTTAGGAGTGTCGTTTGGGGCACGCAACCGGCGGGCTCCGCATAGATAATAGATGGTTAATGCAGGGTTCCGCGGAATAATATAGATTAATCAGTGGCTTGCGGGAGCCCTGGCATTCATCAGGCTGTGCGCTGCGGCGGGCAGGTCGCGCATGTGATGGATCAGCCGGTCCGGCTTCAGTTCGGCGATCGGCACGTCCGTATAGCCGAAGCTGACCCCAATGACGGGCACGCCGGCCCGCCGGGCGACGCCAACGTCGGTTCCGGCGTCACCGACCATGATACTGGCTTTGACCTCTCCGCCGGCGCGGGCCACGGTTTCGCGGAAAATGGTCGGATCGGGCTTCTGGACACCGAACGTGTCGGCGCCGCAGATCGCCGCAAAGCGGCGACTGAGGTCGAGCTGGTCCAAAAGCCGCTTCGACAGCCATTCCAGCTTGTTGGTGCAGACCGCGAGGCGATGGCCCTGGGCGGCAAACTGGTCGAGCGCGGCTTCGAGTCCCTCGAAGGGGCGGGATTCGACCGCGATATGGTCGGCATAATAGGCGATGAAATCGGCCGTCATCCGGTTCATGTCTGCGGGGGTGACGGTGCGACCCTCAGCCTCCAGGCCCCGTTCGATCAGCTTGCGGGCGCCGGCGCCGATCATGTTGCGAGCCGAGGCCATCGGCACGGGCGGCAGCCCTGCGCGGTCGAGCACGTGATTCAGCGCGGTGATCAGGTCGGGCGCCGTATCCACAAGCGTGCCGTCGAGATCGAAGACGATGGTGTGAGGGGAGGTCATGGAGGAAGCGCTACCGGCGCGGTCGCATCGAAGCAAGGGGCGGGGCCATAATATCCGCTTATAGACCTGTTCCCAGACCCTGTTCTCCGGGGAAAAACGAGGCTACATAGGCCGCCGCAACCGGCCACACCGGCGGCACATTCTCGATCCAAAGGCGGGCGCAAACGTGAACATGGACCAGTTGAAGCGGCAGGCTGCAGCGCGCGCCCTCGAGGAAGTGCGCGACGGCATGCAGCTCGGGCTCGGCACCGGCTCGACTGCAAAACATTTCGTCGAGCTGCTCGGCGAGCGCGTTGCCGCCGGGCTCAAGGTGATCGGCGTGCCGACCTCGGAGGCGACGCGCGCGGACGCGGAGCGTTGCGGCGTGCCGCTGACCACGTTGGATGAGATTGACCACCTCGACATCACCGTCGACGGCGCCGACGAGATCGATCCCGAGCTCAATTTGATCAAGGGTGGTGGCGGCGCGCTGCTGCGCGAGAAGATCGTGGCGGCCGCCTCGGATCGCATGATCGTGATTGCCGACGACAGCAAATGGGTGCCGGCGCTCGGCAAGTTTCCGCTGCCGGTCGAGGTCATCCCGTTCGGGCTTGGCGCGACGCGCCGCGCGATCGAAAAGGCATTTGCCGAATGCGGCGTTTCCGGGCAAATGGCGGTCCGCAAGGCCAAGGACGGCCACGTTTTCGTCACCGACGGCGGCCACTGGATCGTCGATGCCCAGCTCGGACGTATTGTGGATCCACCCAGTCTCGCCAAGGCGTTGAGCGCCATCCCCGGTGTGGTCGAGCATGGCCTGTTCATCGGCCTGGCCAGCTCGGCCGTTCTGGCGGGCGGCGAGGGAATCCGCGTGATTGAACGGCGAAAGCCCTAAGGAGACTAGGAATGAAGAGCGTTTTGAAATTGTTGCCGGCCGCGACCCTTGCTGTGGGGCTGGCCCTCTCGGTC
>Ga0209389_1000179_pt1 | contig 49349 bp, 67 predicted proteins | sample CowpearedBW_FD_187526 | JGI IMG/M metagenome (GOLD analysis project Ga0209389, IMG submission 187526) | Root nodule microbial communities of legume samples collected from California, USA - Cow pea red BW (SPAdes) (version 2) | ecosystem: Host-associated > Plants > Roots > Nodule | place: USA... | reverse complement strand
CCCCGAGGCAATCGCGACCCAGAACGGTCTGTAATGCTCTCGCAGGGCCTTCTGAGCACGACCCACCCGCACACAGCTCTCCATCGCAACCTCCTTGCTGGAGTGTTGCGACGAGCGGTTGAATCCGCCTTGGGCGCGTCGATCTGATGTTGGATAGGCTTTGGCGTAAGCCCATTCCCGAAGTGCGGTCTGGATGGAGCGCTCGGCCTTGCCGTTTGTTCTCGGCGTGTAAGGCTTGGTGCGGATGTGCTTGATGCCCAGGTCCCGGTAAGCGTCGCGGAAGGCGAAGGACTGGTAGCAACTGCCATTGTCGGTCATGACGCGCGTGAAGGTGTCCACGTGCGATGCATCGGAAGAGGTCGAAAGGAACGACACGCGCCATTTACCGCGCACACGGGCAGGACGCCCTCCAGGTATGGCTCAAGGAACCGGCGCGGCATGATGCACAAGCGCTATCCCCCAGCCCTCGGAATTAGCAGCCTGAGAGCGTCGCCCCCGCTACTGGGTCCTGTCGATTTTCCGGTCAGGACAACCCGACCTACGCGAGAACTGTCCAAATCGGTCGGGCCGCGCACCGCGCCTCACGTGCGTTGGCGGGTCGGCGTATCGAGAAGAGCGATTTCGTGCAGATCGCCGAAGCCGCGAACTGCAAGCGCTGCCGTGCGGTTCTGATGCGCGCATGGTCAATGGGCTCACCGAGGAACCGGGTACGCTGCCGACCCATCGATCGCCGCGATGGATGCGGCCATCGCCGTGATCATATCTGGCATAAGTCGGCGTGATGTCGACATCGCCTGCCGCATGCCCTGACACCCGCGAGTCTACCCATGTTGTCGTCCATCAAACGGGGTGCCCTCGCCCGACTCTGAGTTTATCCAGGCTGGATGAATCCGTGACGGACCTCAGGCGCGAAGATCACATGTCTCGAAGCCTGGTATGGTGCTTCACCGGCTCTCGATGGTGTGGCCCGACCCTGATGAGTGTGTGCTTCGGCGCATTGGTGCTTGTGACGGACACCGGCGCGAAAGCTTATCTCGGACTACTCGCGAGAAAAGCCCGCGAGAGCCGCCGGAACAGTCGGCCGGTCCCAAGTCTGTCTGCGTTCGCTTTCTGCGATAGCTCTGACTTCCTTGGCTGTCCGGCGATCCTGCATGTCGTGCCGCTAACCCGCGCTCGCGCTTGGCTCAGCGCGATTGCCCTGCTGGTGGGGCGAAGATGAAATCCCGCGAAAATAGCGATTTAAACGCGGATTTTAGCCGCTAACGATTGGCTCATTGCACAAAATCCATACTAAAATGTTCCTACAGTCATCACAATATCGGGACGAAACATAGCCCAACTTTGCGGGCGCTTGTGGAGCACGCAAGGCTTCTGGCTGAGTCGGTTTGGGTCTAAGGAGGAGACAGCGATGACATCTCGACGCGACTTCATTAAAGTAGGGCTGGCCGCCAGTACCGCTTTGTCGATGCCAGCGATTGTGCGGGCGCAGTCAGTGCCGGGTGCCAATCGGACAGTGCGCATGGTGTTGGCTTATCCGCTCGTGTCTTACGATCCTGTCTTCACCACTTCCAACACGACGCAAGACCACGGCCTCGCCATCTACGACACGCTCTTCTCGCGGGACTCCAAGGGAGTGCCGCAGCCGCAGATGGTCGGCAAGTGGGGCGTTTCCAGCGACAGCAAGACGTACACTTTCGAGCTTCGCGACGGCTTGGCGTGGCACGATGGCACGCCCGTGACCGCAGCAGACTGTGTCGCCTCCATCCGCCGGTGGGCTCAAGTCAATCCTTCCGGGCGGCTGATGATGGAGCGAACCCGCGACATCTCGAAAAAGGACGACAGGACCTTTACGATCGCACTGAAGGAACCGCTCGGTCTTCTCATCGAGATTCTGGCGTCGGAAACGAGTGCGCCGCTGTTCATGATGCGCGAGCAAGATGCGAGCCGGCCGCCCAACGAACAGGTCACGGCGAATATCGGCTCGGGGCCGTTCAGGTTCAATGAGGCTCTTGCCCGGCCAGGCCAAAGCTTCACCTACGACCGCAACGTCAACTATGTTCCGCGCAAGGAACCGCCCGATGGATCCGCCGGTGGAAAGGCCGTCAAGATCGGTCGTGTCGTGTGGGACTCCATGCCGGACCAGCAGACCGCGGTCGCAGCCTTGCAGGCCGGGGAAATCGATTTCATCGAAAACCCGCCGGTCGATCTTTACCCGCTGATCGAAAGCGATGCCGACTTGGCGCTCGAGCTTATGAACTCGGCTGGCTACGTTTGGTTCATTCGCGTGAATAACCTGCAAAAGCCCTTCGACAGCGTGAAGGCTCGCCAGGCCATGCTTCACCTCGTGAACCAGGACGCATACATGCAGGCCGCCATCGGCAACCCCAAATACACCAAGCCGACCACTTCAATGTTTGGATCGGGGTCGCTTTACACCAACAACGAGAATACCGGGTGGTACAAGAAGAATGGTGATCCGGACGCCGCCAGGCGGTTGTTCAAGGAAGCCGGTTACGCCGGCGAGAAGGTTGTGATCCTGCAGCAGACAGACAACAAGCAAGCCAGCAACATCTGCGAGTTAACAGCCCAAAGCCTGCGAAGCATCGGGGTCAACGTCGAACTCGCCCCGGCCGACCGCAGCGCGTTTGTCAAACGCCGTGCCATCAAGGGGCCTGTGCAGGAGGGTGGCTGGAGCATGCTTATGGGACCGTGGGGCGCCGGCTCCTTCGATGACCCGATCGGCAACGATTTGACTCTGGCGAACGGCGACAAGGCCTGGATTGGCTGGCCGAAGAACGACGAGTATGAGGCTCTTCGGACCCAGTGGCCGGATACCAAATCGCTCGAAGAGCGAAAGGCCCTCGCACGCAAAATGCAAAAGGTATTTTGGGACTTCGCCGGAACGATCTACCTGGGCGAATCTGTCCAGCCAGTTGCGCGCAGAAAGTCGCTCTCCGGCCTGATCGTGGAACGGGGATCCTCCGTCAAGATGTGGAACTTGCAGAAGGCCTAGGCGGAACGCATGCTGGGTAGTTACGTAGGTCGCAGAATAGTATCGGCCATCGCCGTGATGGCGATGGTGGGGGTCTTCGTTTTCCTGCTTCTCAGGCTGGCGCCAGGAGATCCAGCCGACGTCATAGCGGGCCCCAATGCCCCACAGCAGATGATCGAGGCCATCCGCGAGCGGATGGGACTGAATCAACCCATGCTCGTTCAGTTCATGCGCTGGGTTCGGGACATGGCCAGCGGCAACTTCGGAATCTCGATTTTCGCCGATCGACCGGTTCTCGAGCTCATGTTGCAGCGGATGGAACCGACACTTTCCCTATCGATCCTGACGATGATCCTTTCGGTGATCGTCGGCGTTTCGTTCGGCATTCTTGCCGCCTGGCGATCCGGCGGTCTTGTCGACCGCCTACTCACCGCCTTTTCCGCAGTCGGCTTTTCCGTACCGGTTTTCGTCGTCGGCTACGTTCTTGTCTACTTTCTCGCGATTCGGACGCGTTGGCTGCCGGTCCAGGGATATGTGCCGCTCGAGCGTGGCTTGGCGCCCTGGTTCGTGCAACTGATCCTGCCCACGTTGACGCTGAGCGTTGCCTACATCGCATATTTCGCTCGTATCACGCGCGCGAGCATGCTCGAAGTCCTGTCGGAGGACTTCATGAGAACGGCCGCCGCCAAGGGCGCCTCACCCTATGCCATGCTCTTCAACCATGCCCTGAAGAATGCCGGCGTCCCGATCGTTACCGTGATCGGGATGAGTTTCGCCTACATGGTCGGCGGGGTTGTCGTGACGGAAACGGTGTTCAACATCCCCGGCATCGGGCGTCTGGTTGTCGATGCGATCAACAGTCGCGACTATCCCGTCATTCAAGGCGTGCTCATTGTGGTTTCCGGACTGTACGTTCTGATCAACCTTGCGGTCGATCTCCTCTACACGCTTATCGATCCCCGCATCCGCTACTGAGTGGCTTCCATGTCCGACCCAGCTACTTCCGCGTCTGCCAGCCTGCTGCAGCTGCCCGACCTTTCCCGTCTCACCACACGGCACTCGCTGGTCCTGCTCGGTGGCGGCCTGTTGGTGCTCCTGATCCTCCTCGCGGTCGCCGCGCCGCTCGTTGCCGCCGATCCCGCGAACATGGATCCGCTCAGGCGGCTTCAGCCGCCCTCCGTTGAAGCGTGGTTTGGCCGTGACGACCTAGGCCGGGACGTGTTCGCGCGAACGGTATTCGGCGCACGCATCTCCCTCGTGGTCGGATTGCTGTCAGCGGCGGGCGCGGCCACGAGCGGACTTCTGATCGGCGTCCTCGCGGGCTACAACCGCACCTTCGACAACCTCGTGATGCGGATCATGGACGCGCTCATGTCGATTCCGCCGATGCTGTTGGCCATCGCCCTGATTTCTCTCACAGGCTCCGGCATCGGCATCCTCATCGTCGCCATCACCATCCCTCAGATGCCAAGCGTCACGCGGCTTGTTCGCTCGATTGTTCTGAGCGTTCGTGAACGTCCCTATGTGGAGGCGGCGCTCTGCGGCGGTGCGCGCACTCCCAAGGTACTGTGGCGGCACATCCTTCCGAGCGCCATTGCACCGCTGATGGTGCAAAGCGCGAATGTCTGCGCCAGTGCGATCCTGATCGAAGCAGGGTTGAGCTTTCTCGGCGCCGGTGTGCCGCCCGAAATCCCGAGTTGGGGCAACATGATCGCGAGCAGCCGCCTGTATCTGGGCATCGCTCCGTTGACGATCTTCGGCCCCGGGATCTTCCTGGCTTGCACGGTACTCGCCGCCAACCTGCTCGGGGACGGCCTGCGCGACCTGTTTGATCCTCGCACGAAGCGTAGTAGGCAGTGACATGAATGTGACCAAAACCCCAGAACGGGAAGTGCTCCTCGAAGTCAGAGACCTGGAAACCCATTTTTACGGCGAAGAAAGCGTCACGCGCGCCGTGAGAGGCGCTAGCTTTCACGTCGCCAGAGGTGAAACGCTTGGTGTTGTTGGTGAGTCGGGATGCGGCAAGAGCGTAACCGCCCTGTCCATTCTTCGGCTGCTGCCGAAAATGACGGCCAAGACAGTTGGCGGTGAGATCTGCTTTCACGGGCGTGACCTCCTGAAACTCTCAGAGCGAGAAATGCGAAAGATTCGCGGCGACCGGATCGCCATGATCTTTCAGGAGCCCATGACAAGCTTGAGTCCTGTTCACACGGTCGGCAGCCAAATCGCAGAAGCGGTTCGAATTCATACGCGCGCATCTCGCTCGGAAGCCGTGGCTAAGGCGCTCGAGATGCTTCGCATGGTACGGATTGCCGATCCCGATCGACGCATGAACAACTATCCGCACGAAATGTCGGGCGGCATGCGCCAGCGCGCCATGATCGCCATGGCACTGGCCTGTTCACCGGAACTCTTGATCGCCGATGAGCCGACAACCGCGCTCGACGTCACTATCCAGGCCCAGATCCTGCGGCTGATCGTTGACCTGAAGGAGCGGACGGGAACAGCAGTCATGTTCATCACGCATGATCTCGGGGTTGTCGCCGAGACCTGTCAACGTGTGATCGTCATGTATGCGGGCCAGATCGTGGAACAGGCGAGCGTCACGGAACTGTTCGCCCGCCCCGCACATCCCTACACCCAGGGTCTGATGCGGTCGGTACCTGATCGGCGGCGCGGCCGAATGCGCCGCCTTCCCGAAATCCCCGGCATTGTGCCGAGCCTGCGTGAGCCCATGGTCGGGTGCAGCTTCGCGCCTCGCTGCCCGTACGCGATCGGAATTTGTCGCGAGAAGGCGCCTGCGCTGCGTGATTTCGCTTCAGGCCATGCCGCGGCTTGCTGGCGCGCAGAAGAGGTGGTGGCGGCATGAGCGGTCCTCTGCTGAAGGTCGAGAATCTGACCAAACACTACCTGCTCGGTGGAGGTTTTCTGAAAAGGACCACCGCTTCGGTGCGAGCGGTGGAAGACGTGTCCTTTTCCGTCGAGTCGGGCGAAACACTCTGTATCGTTGGCGAGTCCGGCTGCGGCAAGTCAACCGTGGCACGGCTCCTGATGAGGCTCGTCGAGCCGACGGCCGGGCGAGTGATGATCGACGGGACCGATATTGCGAGCCTCGAGAAACACACATTGCGTGGGTGGCGTCGCCGAATGCAAATGGTCTTTCAAGATCCGTATTCGTCGTTGAATCCGCGTCTCACCGCAGGGCGGATCATCACCGAGCCCGTCGAGAATTTCGAACGCCTCGACCGAAGGCAGCGTCATGCCCTTGCGGCGGACCTTCTCCGAAAGGTCGGAATATCGCCTGAGATGATGCACAGACTTCCGTCCGAAATGTCCGGCGGTCAACGACAGCGGCTCGGCATCGCGCGCGCACTCGCGCTCAAGCCCTCACTCATCATCGCTGACGAAGCTGTCTCGGCCCTCGACGTTTCGGTACGGGCCCAGATACTCAATCTGCTCATGGATCTGCAACAGCAGATGGGCATCGCCTTCATCTTCATCTCGCACGACCTTAGCGTCGTGGAGCACATCGGGCATCGTGTAGCCGTCATGTATCTCGGGCGGATCGTCGAGCTCGCTCCATGCGAGCAACTCTTCGCCAAGCCGGTCCATCCCTACACGGAGGCGCTAATCGCGGCAGCTCCGGTTGCAGATCCCACGCGGGTTCGGCTGGAGGTACCCCTCGAGGGCGAAGTGCCCAGCCCTATCAACCCGCCGAGCGGGTGCGCATTTCATCCGCGCTGCCCGCTCGCCGTCGAGCGCTGCCGCGTTGAAGTGCCGCCGTTGGTACCGATGGAGGACGGTCGAGTCGTGGCCTGTCATGTACGCGCTCCGGCCACAGGCCTCCACGCGCAGGCGGCTGCGCTCGCCACTCCTTCACTCGCTGTGACGCCGACTGCGGCATGAACAAGAGAGATCTATGGGAACCAATTACACGGGAGCAATGACTATCAGAACAACGACCAGCGTGCGTGCGACGTGGTCGGGTCGGTCACAACGAATATTGCGGACCGCTTCACGATGATGGCAGTCCGCAATGAAGGGCGATGGAACGGCGTCTTCACAAACCCACGCAGAAAGTGAGGAGATGGGACAGCTGGGGGACGAAAAAAGGTACCGCATTTGCGGTCGACATCCGCAATTCGCAGCGAAGTCAGCCACTAATTGTACAACTATCCATGGCACGCGGCTCCCCAACAGTACTTGGAAGCGGCGATTGCCGGGCTGGCGTTTTTCCTTTGGCGACCGGGCTGACCTCGACCAACTCTTCGCCGCTGTGGATGACATGATGATTACGGGCTCGGGGTCGAACGTCCATCCCTCGCTCTATGGCGGTGATGCAAGCGAAGAAAACGGCCCATATGATCCAGCGCCGAATCAACCACGTTGCCTTATCCGCAAGGCAACCGAAGAGGGATGGCCGCCGCTTGCCATCTGTCGCGGCCTCAAGGAAATGAATGTCGCATTCGGTGGCACGCGGGCGACAGAACTCTCCTGAACCAGAAGTTCGCAACATCGGGTCCTGTTTTGCCGGGGCATTGCAAGCGTGCGTGACGGCCGCGAAGTTGGCGGGCGCCCTCAGCAGGTCTTCAATCGCACGCTGCACTACGCAAACGAGCGGCAGCAATTCGCCCGTCCGATCGGCAAGTTCCAGGTGGTCCAGCACCAACTGAGCGTCATCTCCGAGCATGCGTTCGCCGCGCGCACAGCGGCCCAAATCGGCTGTCAGGCGGATGGTTGGGTGCCCGACCGTTTGCGCGTGGCCGTCGCAAAGGCGCGTACCAGCGAGGCGGCGCTTGAGGTGGCGGCGCTGGCACACTCGATCTACGGTGCGATTGGGTTCACCGAGGAATTCGACCTGCAGCTGTTCACGCGCCGCCTGCACGCTTGGCGCCAGACGGCCGGCTCCGGGAGCCATTGGCAATCGGAGCTCGGCAAGGCACAGGTGTATTCGCATGATGGGCTGACGCTCGACCTACTGCGCTCCACCACCGATCCGCTTTGACTTCATCAACCGGGACTTCACACACGATCGTGCCCAGCCGGGAGAATCGTTAGAACAGTATTGCGGCGCGACCATGAAGCGCCCCAATGCATCCGGATCTATTCTCTTCCGGGCTCGGCCGAATATCCGCAATTCGCCCGCCGAATTCAAGGCCCAGATCGAGTTTGTTCGGTGCTCTGCTCGAAGCGACCAAGACCCTTTCGAGTACGCGACCTGCGACCTCGCAAGGGTACGCAGTGTTCCATTCTGAGAGTTCGGATTGCGCACCCATCAGTCAAGTGTAATAGCTGTGAGGTCATTGACGTTGTCGCCACCAGCGAACGCTGGCTCTAGGGCGACGAGGGCGTTAGGACCTCCTCCTCGCTGCGCTGGTCCAGCGCGGGGCGTGCCGAGCCAGCTCTGACGCCCCTCACTCCGCTAAATGCCGCCGCATTTCCGGCCGTGCCTTCAGCTCGGCACCTTGCTTGGCAGGGAACCTTGGCCGATGTAGCAGCTTGTCGCCCACGAATGGTGTCCGCACGACTGCGAGATCGATAGTACGTTGCGCGAGAGCCTCGAGAGCGCCGTTGCTGCTGTATTGACGGTTTTCGGTCTTGACTTCTGGCAGAGAAATGCGCAGTTCGGCAGGAATGTCACCCCTCCGGAGCTGACGAACCCAATTCGGATATGCCCAGAGTACCGCGTTCGGTCTGTTGGCCTGAGTAGATCGCCCGCTGTAGTTCGTCCATGGCCTTGCGCGCGCCGGCCAGTAGCACCCGGCCCTGGTGCGTTCAAATAAGCGGAAGCCCACTTCCTCTTCCAGCTTGCATATCTGCAAGCTCAGGGGCGGCTGCGCCATGTGCAGCCGTTCCGCGGCTCTCGCGAAATGCAGCTCCTGTGAGACTGCCAGGAAATAGCGCAATCGGCGTAGTTCGAGCTTGCTCATTGAACCGGCGTGCTCACGCATGTGTCGGTGGGACCACAATCAATACATACGGCGTATAGATCGAGGCGCAAAACGGTATTTAACAATAGGTCCCCCCGGGTGCTGGAATTTAGCCTCGGGTCGGCTGCCGTCTCTCGCCGGGCCGGTCCAAACACATCGGCCGGCTGCGTGCCGCAGCGGCGACGGGGCTTGCATGAGCTCTAGGGCTCTTGCTATGAGCGCGGAGGGGACAGTTGAGAAGGAAGCACTCGCTCGAGATGATCGGATGCATAATCTAGCTTTCCGAACATGCCGCGGTGACCCCGGCAAAAGCATCCCAGTCGATGCCGGCCGGGATTGGCTGGGAACGCTCGCCGGCCACCATGTCGACAGCCGATCGCAAAGCGCATTCTGCGACTTGTCATCCGTGAAATCGTTTCTAATCAGAAGCGTAACCGAGGTCGGGTGTGCCTCAAGATCGTCAGGCAGACCGGCGCAACCAGCGAACAGCACGTGCAACGGCGGGTTCTCACCTACCGCGATTACATCGACATTAATCGGTTGCGGCAACGGATTGTTGAACTGAAAGCTGAGCGCCAAATGGATGGCGAGATCGCGGCAATACTCAATCGGGAAGGCTTCGTCTCGGCCCGAGGCTGCGCATTCAAAGACGAGAGCGTCTGAAGCGAACGCGGCCGCGCCAGAACGTGAGCGGCGCCAGCTCGTGCCAGATTCTCGCCGATACCTGCATAGACGATGCCGCTCTGATCGAGCACCCGGCACCTCTCGCGCATGCCCTCGAGACACCACTCAAAGTGACGATTCGCGTCAATTCTGAAGCCTTCGTCGAGGAAATGAAAGCTTCACATTTTCAGATCTCGCGCAGCATTTCGGCTCCGTCGGCTAAAAATTAGAGAAACTCAACTCCAAGTCAGTGCCAAAATTGATTAATCATTCGATCGATAGAAAGTCGCGGACCGAAAGCGCAGGAAAATGACATGGGCGGAAGACGAGGGGGACCGTCGCGAAAGAGATAGCAATAAGAAGTCAGCCGCTTGTTGCCGTCTCAGTGGATGTTTGCGAGTTGTGCAACTGTCTTTGGCACGCGGCGCCCCAACAGTATCTTGAGGCGGCAGTCGTTGGGGCTGGTGTATTTCCTCTGGTGTTTCCTTCCTTTGGAGAAAGGCTCGAGCTCGACCAGCTCTTCGCCGCTGTGGATGGTGTGATGGATTACGGGCTCGGCGTCGAATGTCCATCCGTCGCCCTATGGTGGTGACGCGAGTGAAGCAAACGGCCCATATGACCCAGCGCGGAATTTCTGCCACGCTGCCTTTGATCCGCAAGGCAATTGAGGGGGGGGCTCCTTGCCATCTGTCGCGGCCTTCAGGAAGTGAATGTCGCGCTCGGCGGCGCGCTTGCAACTGAAACTCCAGGAACGGCCAACGACAAGTCTTGGCACAATGGGAGCCGAACGATGATTTCCCGATACAGACCCGTGGTCTTCGGTATTCACCTGATGCCGCAACACTTCTGTGACGAAGACGTTGTCAGCCTATCAGGATTGGTTGTCTCGCGGTTGATGAATACTTCCTCGAAATCGTGTAGCGTCGCGCGGAAGCGATGGTGGGGCTAGGCGACGCGAGCGACGATCTCCATTCCAGCTCCACGAGACGCCGCTTGCTATGATCGGACAGGAATCTATTTAATGACGCAGCCTCCACTCTTCCCGCCGCGCTTTCCCGTCGAGGAATTCCGCTCGCGCCTCGCAGCATTGCGAGCCGTCATGGCCGAGCGGCGCGTTGATCTACTTGTCGTCGACCAGCGAGAACACATGGTCTATTTCGGCGGTTACTATTGCACGGGGGCCATGTATCAAGCTTTGCTTGTTCCCCTCGATCATGAGCCGGTCGCTGTGATCCGCGCGCTCGACGCGCCGGTCTTTAGCGAGGCGAGTTGGTTCGCTGATAGCGTGGCGTTTGCCGATGATGCCAATCCAATCAAGGTCGTGGCTGAGACGATCAAAGCCCGCGGGTTTGGAGCTTCGGTCGTAGGCGTTGAGCGTGACAGCCATTTTCTCACCGTAAACCGGGCATTGGAGCTCGAACGACTGCTGCCGAATGCTAAGTTCGTTGATTTCTCCGGTATCATGTGGGAAATGCGGCAGGCGAAATCCCCGCTTGAACTTGCTTACCTTGATGTAGCTGCGGAGATCTGCGACCGTATGGCGGCAGCAGGTTTCGACGCCGCTCGGGCAGGCGTCAACGAGCGTGAAGTGTTCGTGGCTATGACTAGCGAAGCGTGGCGGAATGGCGCAGACAATACGCCGGTCGCCGTAATCGCGTCCGGACCCCGCTCGGCAACCCTCCACGCATCGCTTGGTGGCCGCGCGCTGACCGAGGGGGACATCCTTCACCTTGAGCCGGTTCCATGCTTTCGCGGCTACACCGCGCGAATGATGCGCCCGAAATCAATCGGTGCGCCGACCGATGAACAGATCCGCACCGCCGAGACGATGATCCGGATTCAGGACGAGCAGTTTCGCGCCATGAAGCCAGGCGCGCATGCAAAGGATGTCGATCGGGTTGTGCGCGAGGGGATAGTGGCAGCTGGATTGCGCGATAGCTACACGAATATCACCGGCTACACGCTCGGCCTCACGCTCGCTCCTCGCACCAGTGATTTCACCCGCGTGTTCCTGGCTGACAGCAACTGGCGGCTGGAGCAAAACCAGGTTTTCCACATGTACACGTCGGCGCGAGGCATGGCGTTCAGCGAAACAATCGTCGTCACGCCGGAGGGAGGGAAACGCTTGACCAAAATAGAACGCAGGCTTTTCTCGTGAGCTTACAGTGCTGAGCGATAGATATTCATGCTCTGAACATGACTTCGGTCCGACAAGCCAAGTTCCGTATTGGTTACGGGCGCGGGTTTGCATTTAGAGAGGAGAAAGTATGGCAAGGCTTGGCGTTCTGTTTCTTTCGAACGATATTACTTATCATGGGGAAGACCCGGAGTTTGGCCCGAGCATGGCCGATTCGCGCCGTTATGATCACGCCCCAATAGTGAGGCAAGTCCCGGGAGCATGGACTAGCAACGTTATCTCAGGTGATCCAGCTTGTGAGGATGCATATGTAAAGGCGGCGCAGAAACTTGTAGACGAGGGGGCCAATGCGATCACTTGTGACTGCGGCTTTACGTTGCGATATCAGCAGGCGATTGCGGCAGCCGTAGCGGTGCCTGTTTCGACATCGAGCCTTCTCATGCTTCCAATGCTACTATCCACGGTGCCTGCGAACAAGAAGATCGCAGTGCTCACCGCGGATTCGCGCCATTTGGATGACAGTATGCTAGCTTCGCTGGGAATCACTCAGCCAGGTCGATTGGTTATCGAGGGGTGGGAAGGCACGGCAACGTACTCATTCTTCTCGGCTAGGAAAGGTGAGATAAACGTCGCCGAGGTCCTTGCGGACACCGACAAGATCATCGCCCGCGTTCGTCGACATGACAACATTGCAGCCATTCTATGTGAGTGCACGACATTTGTGCGAGTCTCGCCCCGCATACGAAAGGCCACCAGACTGCCGGTTTATGATGCTGGGAATAATGTGACGCTCCTTTTGGCTGCGGCCGGTTGATCGTGACAGGCCATGCTCGATCACGCTACTCGGATCGCCCTCGAGTTATGCAGACCTTCTTTAGCGGGCGTGCGAGCAGCTGTCGCGGGAGACGAGGCGTTCATCCCCTCAGCCACGGCACTGAATATATGGCTTGCGGTGGTGAAATCGGAAATGGCGCGCGGGCGACATCGACGCGGTGATCATAAATCAGCGAATCCTGCCTATCTTTGACACGGCATTCCACCTCTCTGTTGGTAACAGGTGCACATGTTGACGAATACGACCAAAAGCTTGGCTCAATGGGTGGTGTCCCTCAAGTATGAATCACTGCCTCCGGAAGTGATTGGCAAGGCTAAGCTTTGTTTGGCTGATTCCATTTCCTGCGTGGTAGGCGGCGCCAATTTAGCCCCTTCGAAACTCCTGTTGAAGGTTCTCTGCACAGGCAGTCAGGGTTCAGTATCCATCCCTGGAATCCCAACGAAACTTGGACTTTTCGACGCTGCTTATTACGGGGCCCAGACGGCGAACGCTCTCGATTTTGACGACGACTTGATTGGTCATCCTGGATCCACGGTCAACCCGATTGCTCTCGCCGTTGGACAACCTGCCTGCGCCGACGGTAAAGATCTTCTGACAGCTATCGTCGCCGGCTATGAGGTGTCCGTCAGGATCGGAGAATCAGTGAAGCCTACTCATGATCGGACCCAGGTAGTAAATGGGTACTCCACTTGGCAGACCTTTGGCGCGCTGGTGACAACAGCTAAGCTGCTGTCTCTTTCTGAAGTTGAAATCGAGAACGCGATGGGCTTGGCCGGCGCTCAAGCACCCGTGCCGAATGTGCGGAAGCAGTTCCTGGACGGGGGCGTTCGCGGTTGGTTAAAAAATGCTTACGGAATCGCTGGCAAGATTGGCGTTCTTTGCGCGCATTTAGCAGCGGAGGGCTTTGAGGGCAATCGAAACATCTTTGATGGTCCGAATGGATTTTGGGTCATGTCCGGATCTGACCGTTTTCGCCAAGAGCTCGCGGTGAATGGTTTGGGTAACGTCTGGAGGATTCGAGACGTGAAATTCAAAGCATACGCGTGCTGCTACTTCTTGCAGACCGCGCTCGACGCCGTCGACGTTCTTAGACGAGAGAAAAATGCTTCGAACGTGAGCAGCATTGAGATCTCTGCTTTCGAAGAATTGAGCCTGCATTTTTGCGGGCCGATGCCGACCTCTATTTTTGAGGCGCAGTTTCACGCTCCTTATCTGGTGGCGCTGCAATGGTTAGGCCGATCTCCAGCGGAAGGCCTGCGAGAAGAAGATCTTTCTGATCCCCTAGTGCTCGCCTTGGCTCGAAAGATCACGGTCCGACATGACCCGGCCATGGACGTTTCGTTCCGGCAATGTGGCCTTTATCCGGTTCGGGTCGTATTAACTGATAAGGCGGGCGCTTCAACGGAAGCGTTTGTTGAGAGGCCATTTGCCGCCAAACAAGAAGGTCAGGTTGGGGAACTAGTCAAACGCAAGTTCTTCCTCATTTTGCCAACTAAATTGGGCGACAAAGCGACTGCCGAGGCATGGAGCATGATCCATGATCTCGAAAATCACAGCACTAAGGAGTTGGTGAAAATTCTCTCGCCTCGGGACGCGTCGTAACTCCTCCGGTGACGATACAGTCGAACTTTCGGCTCCTGCGATATCGCCGTTGCCAGGCTGCAACCGGGCAACGGCGGGAGAATTCGGGCCGCTGATCGATCGCGCGCCATTCGTATAGGTCCAGAGTTCGACATGAACTGACAGGCCCTGAGCGATGCGGATCGTGTGCGGAAGTCCTACCTTGGCGCGCGCCTCCTCGAGCGCAGCAATGACTGATGTCGATCATTGATCGACTCGTCCTTGGGACCGGATCACGCGGGCCGAGTTCACCCACCACTCAAAATGTTCATGGAAACCGGCCGTGAGCGCGCTGTGCGGCTTCACACCCGCGGCCATGCGGCCGCTTTCTGCGAAAACTCTGACTTCATGGTTATCCGGCGATCTGCATGCCCATGCGGCTAAATCCCTCGCGCGCACTCGACTGACGCCAGGGAAGTTGGCCCCAGCATTCCTCGCGGAGTGCCCTAAGTTGGTGGGCGGCGACAAAAAATCCAGCGAAAAGCGTAGACTTAACGCGTAATTTAGGCGCGAGCGATGGGCTCATTGCACAAAATCCATACTGAAATGTTCCTACACTCATCGACACAGGGATAAAGCGTAGCCCAAAAGGCGACACAAGGCTCGGAAGACGCTTGTGGGGCAGACGAACCCTCCGGCTGAGCCAATTTGAGTCGAAAGAGGAGAACCATGACATCTCGACGCGAAAGTAGGGATGGCCGCCGGAGCGGCATTTTCGATGCCAACAATGCTGCGGGCGCAGACAGCACCGACTGTCGCTCAGACACTGTCCGGAAAAAAACTGGTAAAGCAGCTTGATCGTTGGTTGTTGAGCCATGTCGCGCCACATTGTCTGTCTTTCGTTCGATTTCGACGCTTGGTCTGGATTCGCCGCGCGAGGTCTTTTGACGCCGACACCAATCTCGCGGGGAGAGTTCTGCGTGATCGGCGCGGGCAGGATCTTGGACATGCTGGGCAGCCGGGGGCTCCGCGCCAGTTGGTATGTGCCAGGCGTTGTGATCGAGACGTACCCGGCAGCATGCGAACGTCTGGTGGCGGGCGGACATGAGGTCGGGCACCATGGCTGGAGCCATGTTCCTCCGGCAAGCATGGCAGCCGACAAGGAAGCGGAGGAGTTTGGCCTCGCCATTGAATCCATCCGGCGGCTTACGGGGAAGACACCGGTTGGATACCGATCACCCGCTTGGGATCTCAGTCCCCAATCCATTGATCTGATGCTGAGCCACGGTATCCGCTACGACAGCAGCATGATGGGGCATGACTGTGAGCCTTATTTCGTGCGTCGCGGCGACAGGGTCGCTGCCGACAAGCCGATGGTTTTTGGCCAACCAACGGATCTCGTTGAGATCCCAGTCAGCTGGTCGTTGGACGATCACCCGCATTTCGAGTTCTCCAAGACGAAGTCAGGGATCAGCCCGGGTCTAGCGAATGCTAATGCAGTTCTGGAAAATTGGGTCGCCGACTTCGAATTTATGCAGCGACACGTCAGGTGGGGCGCGCTGGTATATACCTTCCACCCCTACGTCATTGGCCGCGGCCACCGCATGATCATGCTGACCAATCTCATCGACGAGTTGACCCGAAGGGGAGCCGCGTTCCTGACGTTGGACGAAGTGCAGCAGGAATTCCGCCAGCGACAGGCATCCACCTGCGACGACTTGCGCTCGCAATCAGTCTGACGACGATAAGAATCCGATGACATGCATGATGCCTGCAAATGGAGGCAGCATTGACTCGACCCCCCCGATTTGCCGAACGCGTCGCTATCGTAACGGGAGCCGCCAGCGGCGTACGCGCTGCTACGGCCGCACACCTCATCGAGATAGCGCCCAGGTGCTTCTGGTCAATCGGTCTAAATGTGTCTCGCACACGGCTGAAGAGTTTGGCGGGACAGCTTTCCAAATCGACGTTACGGAGAGAGTGCGGAAAAAGAATTGGGGATGGGGCGATCTCTTTGTTCGGCCGCATCGATATCCTCGTCAACAACGCAGGCATCGGGGCAGCAAGAAACTCGGCCTCTCTGACGACGACCTCATCGATCGATTCGTCAACACCAACCTTAATGCGAGTCACGCGAGATTGTCTCGCTTATTCGTCAACGTGTCCTCGATCTTCGCCCCTCTGAAACCGATATAGGCGAGATCTCCGGCGGAGACCGGATGCGTTTCTCCTGGCAAGATCGGCGGTCACAAGAAGCTGGTTCCGTCAGCACAACGCCGACTGGCTGCGCAAACGCACTCGCTCCGGGCCATTCACTTTGCGGAAGCTGACGCAGGAACTGGCTGTGCGCGGGATCAAAACAGACGTGCGGGCGGTATGTACGTTCGTTTATGCCAAGGGGCTCAGCATCAGCACTGTCCGCTCGAGCGGCATGACAACGCACGTCAATAAGGTCCATCACGTCACCACCATCACCCAGGTCGCGAAAGACCTCGCCGAAGACGAAGATTGGCTGTGGGAGATCGCCAACGAAATGGAGATCGAGGACGGCGTCATCTGGGTCTATGGCGTCGGAGGAGATCGCGTCTGAACTTCCTCCGAATGAGTGGACACCTGTAGTAGGCTCTGAGAGCCCGGAGGTGTCGAATGCAAGTGCGTCAACGTCGGTCGTTCACGGACGACTACAAGCGCCAAGCCGTTGAACTGGTGGTCTCGAGTGGTCGATCGATCGGGTCGGTCGCCAAGGAGCTCGGTCTGCGCGACTCGGTGCTGCGACGCTGGGTAGACAAGTTTCGGCAGGAGCCGGCATCGGCGGCGTGGCGCCCCACCACGCAGGCGACGCCGATGTCGACGGACCAGGCTTCGGAGATCGCTCGGCTGCGCCAGGAGAACGAGCGGCTGCGCATGGAGCGCGACATTTTAAAAAACGCTCCAGCACCGTGGCGCGCCTGTGCGGCGTAGAAACAGCCTTGTGCTATCCTCGGCGCTGGGAGGGTAGCGGCCGCTCGATTATTGGAGGCACAATCCCCGTTAAAAAACATGGTCCATGGGTGCATGCGAACTTGAGAGTGGTGACGTCGCCTGGCGACGATCCCGATTAGGAAGATGACGATTGGCATAGCCCAGACCCTCCTGCTCATCATTGAACGGAGGATTGCCATGCTCAAGAGGACGACCGGCGACCGACCGGAACTGAAGCTGGTCAATGTCGGGGCCGCCGCCATCGATATTGGATCAAAGATGCACATGGCCGCGGTGGACCCAGCTTGTACCGACGTGCCGGTGCGCTCTTTCGGTACATTCACGCAAGATCTGCATGAGCTGGCGGACTGGTTCAGAGCCTGCGGCGTGACGAGTGTCGCGATGGAATCCACTGGGGTCTATTGGATCCCGGTTTACGAGATCCTGGAGCAGCGCGGGTTTGAGGTGATCTTGGTCAATGCGCGGTACGCCAAGAACGTGCCCGGGCGCAAGACCGATGTCAGCGATGCCGCGTGGTTGCGCCAGCTTCATTCCTATGGCCTGTTACGCGGCAGCTTCCGACCTGATGCCGAGATTGCAACCCTGCGTGCGTATCTGCGCCAACGGGAGCGGCTGGTGGAATATGCCGCCGCCCATATCCAGCATATGCAGAAGGCCCTGATGGAGATGAATCTGCAGCTCCATCATGTGGTCTCGGATATCACCGGCGCGACCGGCATGCGGATTATCCGAGCCATTGTTGCAGGCGAGCGGAATCCTGACGTCTTGGCAACCTATCGGAACGTGCGATGCCATTCATCCATCGCGACGATCCGTGCGGCACTGGTGGGCAACGACCGGCACGAACATGTCTTCGCGCTGACCCAGTCGCTGGAACTCTACGACGTCTACCAGGCCAAGATGCTGGACTGCGACCGCAAGCTCGAGGTCCTGATCGCAGCACTGAACAATAAAGGCGCAAAGCCGGTCGGAAAGCTATCCAAGCCACGCATCAAGACCAAGCAGGTCAACGCGCCTACCTTCGATGTCAGGACCGCGCTGTACGGCGTGCTCGGCGTCGATCTGACTGAGATCCACGGGTTGGGTCCATCACTGGCATTGAAGCTTATCGGGGAGTGTGGCACCGATCTGAGGGCTTGGCCGAGCGACAAGCACTTCACCTCCTGGCTGTGCCTTGCGCCAGGCAACAAAATCTCTGGTGGCAAGGTGCTTTCTTCACGTACCCGAAGGTCTTCGAGTCGGGCAGCCGCACTGTTGCGGTTGGCAGCCACAACCGTTGGCAGAAGCGATACAGCGCTCGGCGCATTCTATCGTCGGCTAGCCTCCCGAGCGGGCAAGTCGAAAGCCGTGACGGCGACCGCCCGCAAGATTGCGGTTTTGTTCTACAACACACTCCGGCATGGCATGAGCTACAAAGATCCGGGTGCCGCCCACTATGAGCAACAATATCGCAGCCGCGTCCTCGCCAACCTACAACGCAGAGCCAAATCGCTGGGCTTCGTCTTACAGGCCATTCCGGAGGACGCCAATCCGGCTGTTTCTTAGGAAGTCGATCGCAATCTTTGCCGGAACCCGGACATGAGCTTCCGCTTCATCGAGGACCATCGCGACAGCTATCCGGTACGGCTGATGTGTGCCGTACTCGAGGTCTCGCCGGCCGGCTATTACGCCTGGCGCGAGCGCCCAGTGAGCGCCCGTGCAACCTCCAATGCCGTGCTGCTGGCCGAGATCCGGCAGGTCCATCGCGAGAGCGGCCAGCGCTATGGCAGTCCTCGGGTCCACACCGTCCTGCGGACGCAGGGACGTGGGGCCAGCCGTGGCCGGATCGAACGGCTGATGCGACGGCATGGCATTCGGGCGATCATGGCGTCGCCACGTCGGGTCCGCACCACCGACAGTCGTCACGATCTGCCAATCGCGCCGAATCTGATCGCGCGCGACTTCACTGCCGCAACCCCAAACCGGGTCTGGCTTGCCGATATCACCTACATCCCGACAGCCGAGGGCTGGCTGTACTTGGCGGCCGTCATGGACCTCTTCAGCCGCAAGATCGTCGGTTGGGCGATGCGCCATCACATGCGGGTCGAACTCGTTTCCTCCGCGCTATCGATGGCGCTCCGCCAGCAGCGGCCCGCTGCTGGATTGATCCATCATTCCGATCGCGGCGTGCAGTACGCTTCACACGAATATCGCGCGGCCCTTGCCGGCGCCGGCATCAGCGCATCCATGAGCCGCAAGGCCGGCTGCTACGACAATGCCCCGATGGAGAGCTTCTTCCACACCCTGAAGACTGAGCTCGTCCATCATCGCCAGTATCAGTCCCGTGCCGAAGCCCAGCGTGATATCTTCGCCTTCATCGAGGGCTTCTACAATCGAACCAGGCTCCATTCCGCCATCGGATTATATCCCTCCGATCGAGATGGAGCTAAAAGCCGCTTAAACTCGTCCACTTTTTCGGGGGAAGATCAGTGTTGGCGCCCACCTTGGCAAAAGGCGAGGTCGTCATCCTCGACAACCTCGGCAGTCATAAGGGCAAATCTGCCCGCAATGCCATCAGCGCCAGAGGGGCGCATCCACTCTTCCTGCCGCCATACAGCCCCGACCTCAATCCGATCGAGCAGGTTTTCGCCAAGCTCAAACACCTGATGCGAGCCGCAGAGACAGGTTATGTCGAAGCAACTTAGCGCAAGGTCGCCGAACTCCTCGATATCTTCTCCAAAGAGGAATGCACCAACTATCTCAAAAGCTCAGGCTATGTTTCCGTATAAAACATCATGCTCTAGTAGCCCAGATCCACGTTGACCTCGAAAGTCAGCGGCTTTCCGGCGACGAACTCGACCAAACTCTGGATGCCCGCCTCGATGTTGCGCGCCAGGACATCGTCCGCGTTGGCGGCTTGGTCGTTGGAACCGATGACGTTCGGAAGCTTCTGGATCTGCAGGCGGGGCACGGACCCAGCTGGAAAGGACTGCCCAAATTCGTACTTCGGCCAGACATCCGCCGCGTAGCCACGCAGGCGGCCGGTCGTGAGTGCCTCGTAGAGGGGTTTCTCTTGAATCAGGTTACCACGGGCAATGTTCACCAGGAACGCAGTCGGCTTCATGGCGGCCAGTTCAGCCTTGCCGAAGAAGCGGAATGTTTCTGGCGTGTTCGGAGTTGCGAGAACGACATAGTCGGCTTTGCCGAGCACGGAATGCAGCTCGTCCAAGCCGTGCACCGAATCGACGTATTCGACGGGCACTCCCTTGTTGCGACGCACGCCGAGAACGTGCATTTCGAAGCCCTTCGCAAACTTCGCGATGCGCCCGCCGATGTTTCCAAGGCCGATCACCGCTATTGTGCGGCCGGTCAGGATAGCCGACCGATTCTCGTCGCCATACAGCGGGAAGAGCTTGTGCATCTCGCGCGCTGCCTCATGCTTGAGAATGGTCTTCTTCGCAAGGGCAAGCACGAACATCATCGCCTGCTCCGCGACCGCGATCGCGTTCGCGCCGCGAATGTTGGTCACCTTGAATCCGCGCCGCTTCGCTGCGGCGAGCACGCCCATCTGCTCCAGGTCGTCGACGCCTGAGTGCAGCCAGCAGAAGATCTTGAGCCTCTCGGCAATCCTCAGGATCTCTTTCGGAAAACTGAAGCCGATGAACGCATCCGCGTCCGCGGCGAGATGTTCGATGTCGGAGTAGCTGCAGTCGAATCGGGAGAAATATTCGCCTTCCGGCGCTACGACTTCGGTGCCGCGCGGCATCGCCTCCATAATTCGGCCGATCTCATCCTGAGTCGCGCGCCACAGACAAACAACTTTCATCGTCCATTCCTTTCTGGGTTGATTGCGGTGAACTCGACGCGACTCCGATTGGGGGCATTCGGCGAGATGCCGCACGAATATGCGTCCAGCCCGTCACCCGGTTCTCCTTAGAAGGCCCAAGTCGCCGTGGGACGGCGCGTGCCTTCGCAGTCGCCGGCAATGCGTTTCCAGGGGATTAGGGCGCAGAACTGCAGAAGTGACTTCTCGAGTTTGCTGCATTCCGTAGTGGAGACAGCCATCAATTATCCCCGAACACCCAATTCGGCTTACGTGGAAAGAAGGACCTCTTCATCCGCTATTCCGCATCGGAACCACCAGAGGGAATACCCCAGCCGTGGCAACTGCAGCTTCGAGATAACTTGGGGCGCTGAGGGCCAAGGATAGTTACAGAACCCGCAAACATCCGCCGAGACGGCAGTAAGCGGCTGGCTTAGCTGCCAGTTGCGAATTTCGTTTGCGACGGCAAATGCATCGGCCCCTGCGGCTCCGCCCCCGTTTCGTTTTCCTGCGCTTTCGGCCCGCAGCCCTAATCAATCGAATCATTAATCACTTTTGACACTCTCCTGGAGTTGAGTTTCCCTGAGTTTTAGCCCGCCTGAGCCGAAATGCTGCGCTAGAAGCTAAAAATGTGAAACGATCCGTCATTGCCATCGACGTGGCGTCGCGTACAGAGCTCGGCTTTTATTTGAAGACGATTGGCGTCAACACCATGATCTGCCGGCGGCACTTTCGACGTCCCGGCTACCGCATTGCCTCACTAAAAATGTTACCAGACAACTTACCTGTCGCGCCTGGGGCGGAGCTGCCAAATCAGTTCGGTGGCGGCTATGGCAGGGAAGATCAGCATGCGCGCAAAGCGCGAGATCACATCAGCGCTGGCCGAGCGTTATCGGGCGGGCGGCTCGAGAAGGGACGGATCCTGGACGAGCTTTGCGCCGTCACGAGATGGCATCGCAAGCACGCGATCCGAGCACTGTCAGTGACGGGGCATTGGGATCGGCCGTGCCGCGGCGGCGAGACCGGACCTACGGTGCTTCCATTCGGGTTGCACTGATTGTGCTATGGGACGCCTCTGATCGGCTCTGCAGTAAGCGGCTCGTCGCAATGATTCCGTTCTTGCTCCCGGCACTTGGACGGCACGGCAGATTGAAAACTTTCTGCCGATGAGCGGTCGCTGGTTTTGAAGGAGCGCGGCGACGATCGACCGCCTGCTGACGTAAAAATCGCAGCAGCCGGAGGACGCCGACGGCGAGCGGGCTTTTCCAGTGCCGTACGGCGGCAGGTCCCGGTGCGCACATTCAATGACTAGGGATCACCTCCGCCGGGGTACTGCGAAGCGGATCTGGTTGCGCACCGCGGCATGTCCGTATCCGGCGCGTTCATTCAGACGCTAACAATGATGGATATCGCAACGGGGTGGACCGAATGCTTTCCGCTCGTCGTGCGTGAAGCAGCTCTTGTGGTCGAGGCGCTCGAGCGCGCGCAGAACCTATTTCGCTGGCCCGTTCGCGGGCTCGATTTTGACAACGACAGCGCCTTCATGAACGACACGGTCGTGTCGTGGTGCCGCTCTCACGATGTTGAAGTCACTCGTTCCAGGGCGTACAAGAAGAACGATCAGGCATTCGTTGAACAAATGAACGGAGCTATCGTTCGCCGCCTATACGGGCGGTTTGAAGGCATTGATGCCGCTCACTCATTAGCTCCCTGTTTGCGGCGGCACGGCTGCACATCAATTTCTTCCAGCCCTCGTTTAAGCTGAAGGAGAAGCACCGCGAAGGTGCCAAGGTGATCAAACGCTATCTTCCTCCCGCTACGCCGTACGAAAGAGCATTGGTCCACCCGAGTCTCAATGAGGCATTTTACCGCACGCTTGATCCGGTGGCATTGCTGGCACAGATGCGGGACCTCAAAATGAGCTGGGCAAGTGCGTTGATCAGCGGGCTGGAAAGCCAGCGATGACTATCGCGCCGGTGCAAAGCGACTTGGCGGCCTTTGCCCGAGAGGGGCGATGGTTGGAAAGAGGGGAGCAGCGGGGCATTCATCGGCGCCGCTATGTGCGGTGCGAGCCTGTGCCACGTCGGCCATCGATGCTCGACCCCGACATCCAGATCATCGAGGAATGGCTCGCCGCGGCTCCGCACTTGTCCGCGGTCGATCTTCTCTCCCGGCTGGAAGCGCATGCGCCTGGTCGGTTCAGCGGCCATCAGCGACGTACGGTGCAGCGATTGGTGAAGAATCGGCGATCAAAGGCCGCTCGACAGCTCATCAGCAGCACAGAAATCACACTGTCGGTTCAAGCTTCGTGTCTTAGTATCTAATCACGACAGGTTCTTTCGCCGAATCACCGCAAGCCGCTCGCTACGGCGCTCTTCGCGAGCGGCTTGCTCGGACTCGCGGCGGCTAATTCAGGAGACACTAGGGTGCGCTTCGGTAACATTGTCATCTGAGGCATTGCGAGCGCGCTCACGCTGACGATGTTGAGAACGACGTCGGCGGAATGGACGCCGTGACCACGTGCCTCGGTACAGGTGGCTTCCACCGCCGGTAAGCTGTCAATCAGCACCGCGTTGAGGATGTCGATCATCTGCCGATTGCCATCGTCGGTTCTGGCAAGCCTGCGCCGGATCCGCTCGATTGCGGCCGGCAACACCCAGTCCTTGAAGGGAGCGCCATTGCGCAAGGCGCCGGGTTTACGAGCAAGCACCGGCACATAGTGCCGGGGATCGTGGTCGTCTCGCCGCGTGCGAAGGTTCGTGGATGCTCCGCAACGATCCTTCCATCCTGACGGATCACGATGCCGTCCTGAACCTCGACCGGGCGCCCGACTGCGCTGGCTGCGACACGAAGCGCACCAGATAGGTCTTCGAGACCGACGCCGGCACCGCGTGGAAGCCGTCGATCCGGCCGGCATAGGGGAGCTTGGGACGCTCGGCTTCGAACATTTCCCAGACTGTCTGATCGGCAGCTCGGATGGCGATGTGCCTTGGCGTAGGCGATGGATTTGTCGAGCAACCAGGCGTTTAACTCGTCCAGGTTTTTGAACCGCAGCTGCGGCGTGAAGAAGTTCCCGAACCGGCCCATGCGGCTGCAAGCCGAACGCCGCCCACATTCGGCGGATCGTGGTGCGGGACCGCGCTGACAAGCGTTTGGCGCTCAGTGCTGCTCCGATAACGGAGGCTGTTTCGCACTGACGCGAATGATGCCAGACAATACTCGGCTTCGAGGAAACGAGGGGGCCCGAAATTGGAGGTGGCGCCCGTCGATACGACGGGCCCAGGGATCGAACTACCGTCCCGCGCTCGCTTAGACCAAAGCCCTTTGAATTCTTTAACTCGGAGCAGAATTTCGGCGATGCGAGCCCGCATATTAGCGAATTTCGTCTTTAGAGGGGCGCTAGCATTAACAGTCATAAAGATAAGCTGAAGCTTGGGCATCGAGTATCTTGCGGTAGTCTTAACGCCGATCCTCGTGCGCTCCATACAGCGACTGGACTACTTGGCGAATGCTGAGCGATGGTGAGGATCCGAGCAAGGGGCAAAATGGATGGAGAATGCTGCTTGGCCTCATGTGAGGGGTGATCTTGCCTCTACACGGCGAGAGGCCGCAGCGTTCATCGACAATCTCGAGGATCTCTACGGGACCATAGGTCGACAGCACTGGATCTCGAGATGGACGAACATTGGAGATGCTCACTGTCTTGTTGGTGATCTAAATTGCAAAAACGGAGCCTCCGCTAAGGCGACCGAGGCTTGGCTGTGCGCGCTAACCGCCTTTGAAGTTGCGAGGCGACTTGTTGATAAAGATGATCCAGATGGCAAAGAAGTTTCGGCCAAAGTCGAGGCCGGCATTCAGGAAGTTGGATCATCCCTAGAGCACCAGTTCGAGCGAGTATTAATTTCGTGCTCTGATGAAACCGAACTTCTAGCTTACTACTTGCCTGCTGTTGGTCCCAATCGGTGCGCCCCGGCTGTCATTTGCATTAGCAGGGAAGAAGAAACAGGAGCGACCCTGCTCGGACGGCTCTTGCCCGTCGTTATCGGTCGGGGCATGTCAGTTCTCGTCGTCACTCACGACGACCTCCCAAATCACTGGCCCGGCCAATCGGATTTGTTGTTATCTTGCTGTTTGGATTACTTGTCACTTCGGCCAGAAGTTGATGCCGCTCGGATTGGAATCTATGGAGAAGGGATGTCGGCTGCTCTGGCGACGGATTTCGCCCTGTTCGATGGACGGATTGCCGCGGCGGTTTGCGACGGCGGCGCTTGGAATTCCGCTCGGGTTATGGCGTCGGTCGGCTGGATGGCGGGTTCTACAGAGCTGGTGGATGAGGGCGCAATTTCGGCGCGTCGCTCTCGACTGTTGCGGCAGTTGAACTGTCCGGTTCTCGTGGTCGCCGGCGGGTACGGCATCGTCAGCTTGTCTGAGGCGATCAAACTACAGACTGACTGCCCTCCCGCGCGCACTGATTTGGAACTGACCATACCGCGGATGACCCAGACCCCTGTGGGAGAGATCGAAAATTTTGTGAGTTCAGATGACTCGATCTTCGGCTGGCTAGAACGTAAGCTCCACACACATAGCATTTGTCGCACAGGACCGCGGGGCAAGCCTCGTCGACACCGTTGACGTTGAGTTCGACAATTCCAATCGTATTCGCGCGCGCCCAACGTTCGATACAGAGCGATAACCATACGGATGGCGAGATACCTCGCGATCCCATCTTGTGGATTATGGCGCATCAATTGAGAAGAATTCGCCGGGGCCGCCGAGCTCGGCAGCGGGCGATTTGCACCTATAGTACGCCGATAGTCAGTTTTTGAGATGCCAAGCGGCTGTTCTTGGCAATCGAGGTCAGTCGCTTGTTGAGGTAATTAAGCGAGTCCTGATCGAGCCCGTCAAACATGGTCGAGTTCAAAGCGTGTCTTTTGATCGACAGATTCGTGATTTCTGCCCGCGCTTTTTGAGTCAGAGACATCTGCAGAAATCTGGCGTCATCGGGCGACGTCACGCGGGCCAAGAACTCCATTTGTTCGAGCTTCTTTGTTTGGTTAGTGACGAAGGCAGGATGGATTCGCAGTTTATTCGCAACCCCGATTCCCGAGACCCCATGACCTTCATCAAGATCGTCAATGGCCATCAGGATCAGCCACTGTGGTTCGCTTATTCCCAGCATCTGGGCCCAACTCTTATGTATTTCCTCGAGCTGGGAGTGGATTTCGACAATGTTCCAGATGAAGTCTTTAACGGCTCTCTCGACTTGTTCTTTCTCAAGCATGTTTGTCTTCCGCCAATTCTCGGTTTCGCTCATAGCGCGGATTGCTGATTCCTGCTGCCGGAAAGGTAAGCGCCCCAGGCCACCCGAGACAGAGCTTGCAGGACACATCCACCATACAAAAAAACAATTGACATATACAATTGATTTCGGCTATCTAAGCTCAGACCGTTAGAAACATTTCCACCGGCGGTCACGTCTAATCCTCCAAGGAAAGCCTCCGAGATGCCCCTCGGGGGCTTTTTTGTCAGCGAGTGCGCCTGTCGTTTTGTTAGAGTGCGCCTGTTGGCCTTAGAACTGGGGCGAGCAAGCGAAATGTTGCTGGATTGCAACGCTTCTAGGGAAAGAGTGTTTTACTTCATTAATTGATTGTAGAAATTGATTTTAGAAATTATCAAGCGATGGACAGCGAGGGGGCGCCTCGAAGTCGTTCCGTCAAGCACCCGCCGATGTAGCGGGACTCCTTAGCGGCGGATCTTTGAAGGACGGAAACGGCGTTTCCAATTTGGAGGTTCATCAATGAAACTGACGAAGAGTCTTATTCTTGGGTCCGCAGCCATGTTTGCGGGCGCCGGGGCACAGGCAGCGGATCTTCCCGTAAAGGCGAAGGCGATCGAATACGTGAAGGTATGCTCGCTGTATGGTGCAGGTTTCTATTACATCCCGGGCACTGACACCTGCATCAGGCTGGGGGGGTATTTGCGTGCCGACACTACCTTCAACACAAATGGTGCTTATAACCCCCCCGACGGCGGGGCGGGGGCCGCACGAAACCGCCTCAGCAACTACTATACGTCACGTGCTCGCGCAGACCTATCGATCGACACGCGTACCGCAACCGAGTACGGTATGCTTCGTAGCTACGCCGATCTTTTTTTCACCTGGACGTCGGGTGGCTATAGCGGTGCCGGCACCGGCCTCACGGGCGGCGCTACGGCATATACCTCAAGCGCCGGCTCCCAGATCGCCGGCGGCGCATTGAGCGTCACGTACGCCTTCATCCAGTTCGCTGGTTTCACGTTCGGTAAGGCGGGCTCCCAGTTCTCCACGCCCTGGGGTGAGTATCCCGGGAACTTCGTGGAACTACCGGGTAGCGGCCCCTGGGACCCCGTCAACCAGATCAGCTATACCGCTGACTTCGGTCAAGGAATTACGGCTTCATTCTCGGCTCAGGATCAGGTTCAGCATGACACATCCAACATCTGGAACGTAAGCGCCGCGACGGTTGCGGGTCTCGTCACCGGCGCGTACGGTGCCAATGACATTGGCGGTTCGCGGGCTCCAGACCTCGTCGCGTCGCTTCGTGTTGACCAGGCTTGGGGTCTCTTCCAGGCGTCGGTCGTCGCCCACGACAACCACGCTGCCTACTATGGCGCCACAGAGATCACCGGCCACCCGGACGACAAGTGGGGCTGGGCCGGTCAGCTGGCATTCTCGATCAAGAACCTCCCAACCGGTCCGGGTGACTCGATCAACGTGACAGGTGTGTATGCGAACGGTGCAAGCCGTTACGTGTTCAACGACTATATGTCAACCACGTGGGCGAGATACGGTGGTGCAAATTTGGCAGGTGCTTACCAGAGCCTCGGACTTGCTGGTCTTTCTGACTCTGTATTCGTTGCAGGCGCTGGCCAGGAGTTGACCACGACTTACGGCTTCAATGGCTCTTTCAATCACAATTGGAATGAATACTGGCGTACTAGCATCTTCGGTGGTTGGGGCGCAGTGCGCTATAACAGCACAGCTAAGGGCTACATCTGCGGCGCGGTCGTCGCAGGGCTCGCGCTGTCGAGCGGCTTTGCGGGCTGCAACCCTGACTTCAACCTTGCGGTCGTCGGTACACACATCAGTTGGACGCCGGTCAAGAACCTGACTTTCGGGGCTGAACTCGCTTACAATATCCTGGACCAGAAGTACGCGGGCGGAAGCACCGTAACGCTGCCGGTGCAGTCGGCTATTGCAAAGCCGGGTGCGGTGTATCAGATGAAAGACCAGGGCGCCCTCACGCTGCTGCTCCGCGCTCAGCGCAACTGGTGAGTACAAGCGGCTCTACGTAACTTTGATCTCCAGGAAGGCCTCCGCCGGTATGCCCGCCGGAGGTCTTTTCAAACTCAAGTCCAATTTCCAGAATATGTGAAAATGTGTGGTCCGATGACGATCGTACTAAAATTTAGTTCTGTTCCAAATCCGCCGTTGGCATCGAAGCCTATGTGGTTGGTGCGGGTCTGTATATGCACATCAGAGAGGTTTCAGACCACTCCGAAGCACACTGACGATTTATCGGCATACGGGAGGCCCTCTTAATCCTACAGGAGGAACCCGACCGTCGGCAGCGTCTGCCAAGCTGATCGTGTTCACCCAACGCGGATCTATCTGCAAATCCGGCCTTCTGAGGCAACCATTAAAAAAATCCGAGGTCCCTGTTGTGGTTGCTGATTCGAACGCGCGACCTCACATCGATCCTTCAGACGTTGCAGGTGGTATTATAGCAGTCGGTCGAGTGATCGGATTAGCAGGCTGTTGAAAAAGGCGCTCGCCGCCGACCGGAAACCGTGGTTTATTTACTCCGATGAGATTCGGAGATGCTGCGTGCGCGGCGGCGACAATCGAACGGGCGAGCCGTTCAGCTATGTTGCCCTGGAGGCGCGGGTGCGACGTGATCATCCGCTGCGAGCGATCCGGACGATTGTAGACGAAGCGCTGTCGGCTCTGTAGCACGAGTTTGCCGCGCTCTATTCGCGATTGGTCGGCCGTCGATCCCACCGGAGAAGCTGCTGCGGCCGATGCTGTTGCAGTCCTTCTATTCGATCCGCTCGGAGCGGCTTCTGATGGAGCGGCTGGAATATGACCTGCTCTTCCGCCGGCTCGCTGGAATCGGCGTCGATGACGCAGCCTGGGACCATTCGGTATTCTCGAAGAACCGCAATCGGCTGGTGAAGGCGAATGGCGGCCAAGTTCCTCGCGGCGGCGCTGGCGCAGCCCGAGGTGAAGAAGCTTCTGTCGAGCGATCACTTCTCGGTCGATGGCACGCTGATCGAGGCCTGGGCCTCGATGAGAGCGTCAAGCCCAAGGACGGCTCGGGCGAGCCGCCAGCACAAGGCGGCGGGCGCAAATGCCGAAGCGGACTTCCATGGCCAGAAACGCGCGAACCACACCCATGCTACCGATCCGGATGCCACGCTTTACCGCAATGGTAAAGGCAAGGAGACGAAGCTGTGCTTCATCGTGCATGGCCTGATGGAGGACCGCCACGGTCTGCTGGTCGACGCCTGCCTGACGTAAGTCGACGGGCATGCCGAACGGACGGCCGCGTTGCACATGATCGAGCCTCGTGCCGACCGGCCGACGGCGATCACGCTTGGCGCCGACAAAGCCTACGATGCTGAAGACTTCATCAACGAGTTGCGCTCGATGAACGTGATTCCACTTGTTGCGCAGAACACCAGCGGCCGTCGCTCTGCGATCGACGAGCGAACGACCTGGCACGGCGGCTATGTCGTTAGCAAGCGCATCCGGAAGCGCATCAAGCAGGCATCCTGACCATTACGAGAAGGCTTTTGCTTTCTGCGATGTTCTGGTCATCGGTGGTGGGCCGCGGGCCTCTCTGCAGCACTGGCAGCGGGCCGCAGCGGCGCGCGTTATTCTGTGCGATGAAGATTTTCGGTTGGGAGGCCGGCTGCTCGACGAGACGCGAGAGATTGAAGGCCGCTCCGCAGCCGACTGGCTCGCGGCTACGTTGGCAGAGCTGGCCTCCCTTTCCGAAGTACGCATCATGCCCCGGACCACCGTTTTTGGGCTCTATGACCACGGCGTCTTCGGCGCGGTGGAACGTGTCAATGACCACTTCGCCGTTCCGCCGGCTCATCAGCCGCGTCAGCGCGGTTGGCGCAATCCTGGGCAATCAAACGGCCGATCGTCTTCCCTGGCAACGATCGGCCCGTAATCATGCTCGCCGGTAGCGTTCGTGCATACGTCAACCGATTTGGCGTTCAGCCTGGGCGCGAGGTTCTTCTCTTTATGGCATGCGACAATGGCTGGGCCAAGGCCCGAGATCTGGTAGGCGCGGGCGCCCGCTTGTCAGCTGTCGTCGATAGCCGCAGCGAAGTCGATCCTGAGTTCAAAGCGGTCGCCAAACGTGCCGGCGCTCTTCGCCGGCGGCGCTATTGACGCAACCCAAGGAACGCACCACCTGCGGAGCGTCGTGATACCGGCCAGCTCTGGCAAGCGCACCACTCTGGCTTGCGATCTGCTCGCGGTTTCCAATGGATGGAATCCGGCGCTTCACCTTACCTCCAAGCGCAGACCTTCGTGCCCGGAACGCTGCCGCCGGGTTTGGTTGTGGCGGGCAGCGCCGCTGGCCGCTTCACGCTGGCGGAGGCACTGTGAGACGGCGCGCGGTTAGGCCGTGAATCGGCAATTGGAGCTCGGCTTTGGCCAGGTATCGATCGAGCCCATTCCCACGACTGACGCCGAGTCGAGCAGACTGAAGCCGATCTGGCGCGTCGCGGACGGCAAAGGCAAAGCATTTGTCCAGAACGAAGTCACGGAGAAAGATGTAGAGCTGGCGTGTGGGAAGGGTTTCGTTCAGTCGACATCTCAAGCGCTACACGACGCTTGGTATCGCCACCGACTAGGGTAAGACCTCCAGCATCGCCGGCTGGCCATCATGGCCGAGCAGACGGGGAAGGCGATTTGCCATACGGGTGCTAACGTTTTTCGGGCCTCCCTATACGCCGGATGGGATCGGTGCTCTCGCCGGGGCACCTCCGAGGCAAGGATTTCCGCCCGGTGCGTCTAGCGCCGACCCATGATTGGTCGCAAGAGGAAGGCGCAGTGTTTGTCGCTACGGGACAATGGCGCGGCTGCGAGCTCAATACTATCCGAAGCCGGGCGAGCAGGATTGGCTGACCACGGTCAAGCGCGAGGTGCTTGCTGTTCGAAGCGGGGTAAGCATTTGTGATGTCTCGACCCTCGGCAAAATCGATATTCAGGGGAGGGATGCCGCCGAGTTCTTAGAGCGCGTCTATATTAATGGCTGGAAGTCGCTGCAGGTCGGCAAGGCGCGATACGGACTGATGCTGCGCGAGGACGGCCTCGTCATGGACGACGGTATTACGTCGGGACTGTGCGAAGATCATTTTCTCATGACGACCACGACGGCGAACGCCGGCAAGGTGATGTAGCAACTCGAATTCCGTCATCAGGTGCTTTGGCCGGCGCTCGACGTGCAGATGGTCTCCGTCTCCGAACAGCGCGCCGCAAATCCGGTAGACAAATGACGAAGGCTACATGACCTCTGTCGCCTATTCGCCGTACCTTAGGCAATGGATCGGCTTGGGCCTGCTCAAGAATGGGCCCAGCCGCATCGGCGAGCGCATTCGCGGCGTCGATCCGGTTCGCAACAGCGAAATCCAGTTGAGATTTGCTCACCCGTGTTCTCGATCCTGAAGGTACCCATCTGCATGGCCGCGCAACAGAATTCAATTTGGCGCATCACGACACCTGGGCCGGCATCGTCAAGGCTGGACACATCGGAATCGCAGGCGAGGCCGGAGTGACCGTAGTAATTCCGAGCAACCTACAGCTTGCGACATTGATCGCGACGTCTGAGGCCGCCGGCCTGCAGCGCGTTAGGAGCCGGCCTATCGGTTTCGATCTACCACAAACGTCCTCAACCGTGCTCACCTACACACATGGACTAATATGGTCGGGTCCGGAGCAATGGCTGCTCATCGCTCGACAACGAGCAGGCTTCTCTGATCTCCTCGGACTGCTTTCGGGCGAGGCTGCCGTGAGCGATCAGAGCCAAGCTCGCGCGGCACTGTTGCGTCTCGGGGACGCGGGCTCGTGAGGTTCTAGCTAAGGAGCGATGTTCGATCTTCATCCGAAAGTGTTTCCGGGGCGGTGCGACTGCTCTAACGAGCTTTGCGCCTATAGGTGTGCAGCTGAGCGAAGCAAAGGGGCGATAATCGAATTTCGAGACCAGCAGCATTACACGTTTCCTGGCGGAACTCTGCCGAAAAGTAAAAGTCATTGCGAGGCCTGGCGTATCGGCGAACTTCCAATGGAACTGACGGCAATCGTCCCCAGCCATGACTTCGAGCAGAGCGACTTGGCTGAGCTGCCCTTCTATCACTTCCCGGTCACCAAGCAGACGCCGGGCGGGCCGAACAAGAGCTGATTGGCGCCCTTGCCGAGCCAGCCATCGCCGGCGGCGAGCGCGGTCACCTGCGCCTTGGAGATCATCGGCACGGCCTTCGTTGAGCCATTTCCTCGATGGCAGCAGTGATGTCCGCCTCCGATTTCGCGTGATCAAGTCGATCGAAGACAACACGCATGAAGAAGCTACCTGTCTCGGTGTCATCGAATTGCTGAGCATCGAGGATACTGCAACCAGCCCTTGAGCATCGGCACCACCTCGGCCTCAAACACGCCGGCCTAGGGATCCGGCCGGCGGCTGAAAACCCCGCGCGCTGGAGCGCCGGACCCGCGCCTGACGGGCGATCCACGGCGAGGAGTAGGAGGTGATCTTCCTCCAGACCCACGAGCCCGGCCAAGTCGGCCGACTCCGACTTCATCGACATGGGCGGAGCTGGCATGCCGCTCGATCATCGCCTATCACTTCCGGTTGGGCTATTGCGGGTTCGAGCACGCCCATGTCGTGCTCGGTGGCGAGAGCTTCGTCGCATTGGCCGAAGGGCTGCAGAATGCCCTGTGGTCGCTCGGCGGCGCACCGCGGGAGGATCGGACCGACAGCCTGTCGGCCGACTTCTGTAATCTCGACCGCAATGCGAGGAACGAACTGACCCGGCGGTACGAGGACCTCGGCGCCCATTACGGCACGCTGCCCTCCCGCAACAATCGCGGCATCGCCCAGGAGAACGGGGCGATCGAGAGCTCGCACGGCCAAGCGGACGATCGCCGATGCGCTGCTGTTGCACGGCACTGCCGACTTCGATGATCTCGCCGCCTACCGCTCTTCATCGACGAGATCGTCAGCCGCCGCAACGGCCGCAACGCCCGGATCGGCCACGAGTGCGCCACCCTGCAGGCGTTGCCAGATCGCCGCACCTCGGATTACGAGGAAGTAATTGTCCGCGTGACGTCGGCGGCTTCACCTTGCGCAAGGTGTTCTACACCGGTGCCGTTACGCTGATCAGCCACCAGCTGCGGGTGCGCTTTACGACGATCGTCTCGACGTGTTCGTCGGCGGCACCCATCTCGTCACCCTGCCGCGTGGGCGGCCGCATCCCAACGGCAAGCACGACCAGGTCGTCGATTATCGGCACGTGATCCATTCCTTGCGCAGCAAACCAATGGCGCTGCTCAATCTCGTCTACCGTGATCGGCGCTCCCGCGCGATGCCTATCGCCGAAGCTTCGATCGCTTGCGCGAACGGCTGTCGGACAGGAAAGCCTGCCGGGTCATGGTCGATCTGCTTGCGCTGGCGCACGAGCGCGGCTGCGAGGCCGAACTCGCCGGTCAGCTCGCCGCCGACCTGGACGCCGGCCAACTGCCCGACCTCGGACAGCTGCGCGCCCACTTTGCGCCCGATCCTGCCAGTGTGCCGCAGGTCGTCGTACAGCTTGCCCCGCTCGCCAGCTATGAGTGCCTCATCGGCGCCAGCCAGATCGGAGACGCCGCATGAACACGGCCAAACCGTCGACACCGCGCGTCTCAATCTGTTGCTCAACGAGCTGTGGCCGCCCGCCATCAAGGTGCTGTGGCCACAGTTCGCCGAACAGTCCGATAAGGAAAGTTGGCCGGCGGCCCGCTTCCTCGCCGTCATCGCCGAGCAGGAGATCGCCGAACGCGGCCGCTGTCGCATCGAGCGCTATCTCATCGAGGCGCGGCTGCCCGCCGGAAAGACCTTCCACAACTTTGACTTCGAGGGCCGCCCCCGCCATGCGGCCGATTGCGATCCTCGAAGAGATCTTGCGACGCCACCCCGAACTCGGAGCCGAGGAATTCGACACCAGGTTATAGCGCGGCAATCTGGCTGGGAAGCGCGCGACAATCAGGATGGCGAGTCAGTGTCGTGGCGAGGTGGTGATTGCCGCGATGATTGTCGCGCGCAAGAGTTTTGTTGAACGCTGATGTCGCGGAGCGTCAATCAGCGAGTGTTTCTGGTGTCGCGTGTGACGGTGGCCGTCCTGGGCGCCGCGTTTTCGCTAGAGCGCGGTGCGCCTGCGAGCTCTCGATGTTAATTTCGACGATGGTGGCGTGGTGAACGCGGCGATCGATGGCGGCGAGGTCATGGCGGGGTCCGGGAAAACCCTGTTCGATTCGTCGAACGACTGATTGACCGTGATCAGCATCGAGTGCCGCTCGTAGCACTTGCCGCCGGCTGCCGCGGGCTCCCTTTTTCCGCGATGGAAGGCGGGGATCCTTCTCAATCCGATAAGCAGTTGACGTCCTGAACGACGCCTTGGCGGACGCCCCTGGTGGGCTATCGGTCTGACGGTACTTCATGTGGAGCCTCATCTGGTGATCGGTAATGTGTCGGCCGGGCAAGCGAGTGATTTCTCTTAGCGGAAGAACCACTTGCATAACCAGGCGGCCGCGATCACCAGACGGCGCGGTCCCCTGTGGACCGCGCCGTCGTCAGGCTCGTAAGTCCGGTCGGGCTACGCGCTCCGTGCGTCACGAGTTCGGCGACGCTCTCTCATCGTGATTGACGCTCTGCTTCCATTCTGATTGCCGCGCGGCAACCAGGTGCTTCTTACTATCTAAGATCAGGCTGCCGCCGAGAAATGGGTTGCTTCGCACGAAGTGAGAATTCGGTCTGGTGGACCGGAGCAATTGTAGCGCCAGAGATCGTTACGGAAGCTTGTTGTGAAAACTTCCTGGAGGAATATGAATATGAAAGCGAATACACGAGGAACGAACGTCGGGTCTGCACCCATTCCTCTGCCGCCAGGCGGCGCGGCGTACTCAGCCTTTAAGGCGCTGGGCGCCGTTCTTCTGCTCGACAAAGGCTTGATCGTTCTTGCGATAGAGGCGACAGCGCGTGAAGACGATGCGAGCTTGTTCGCAATACACCTTCAAGGTCTCATTCATGAACACGGAGTCGTTGTCGGTGTCCAGACCCAGGAGCGCAAACCGTAGCTGTTTACGAAGTTCAGTCAGAGCTGTGCGCAACAACCTCTGTTCGCGCACCAGAAGTGGCGCGCATTCCGTCCAGCCTGTCGCGATGTCCGTGAGAGAACGAGCGTCTGGACGAAACTGCCCCGCGCTGAAGGACCGCTGTGCGCAACGAGATCGGACTCGAGAACCCGGGCGCCGGATCTCCCCAATCCGCTGAAGTACAAACAGGGATGCTGCGACGCAGAGCACTTGTTACAGAGCGACGACGGTGCCGACCGCTTTGTTCACGAACGCTCGATCGTCGCCGCACTCATCGACAACAACTTAGCCCGCATCTCTGACACCAGGCCAATATGGCCATGCAGCTCCATCGATTCAATCAAGATCGGCAGCAGGGCCTTAAGACGCTTGCCGCACATCCGGTCTGCAGCCTCCCAAAGCAACATCAGCGCATTTCTCTCCGCGTCTTGGTAGATCCGCCGACGATTGCGGCGACCTGCCGTCTGGCCCTCAGAATGGCAGCGCAGCAACCGCGTCGCATGCTTCAGATGGAAGCCCGTTAAACGAACTCAAGGATGCGGCCCTTTTCGATACGGCAAGACATCCTGTAGCGCCGCGCCAAACCAGAATTCAGTTCCTTGCGCGCCGCCATGCTCAATCGGCTCATCGTTGCCTTTGGGGAGCAATCTACGTGAGGCAACAACTCAGGATCAGGAGCATTTCTGGGGACGCAATGCGAGCACGTCAACCGCTTATCGGATCGGGAAGGATCCCTGCCTTCGTTCGCAGAAGAACGGCACCCGCAGTCGTCGCCGGCCAGACCCGTTGGCCAATGTGTTTGAGACAGAAGTGGTGACGCACGCGGGAAAGCGCAAAGCTGTCGCGCATCTGATGGAGGCCCACGGGATGAGCGAACGGCGAATGTAAAGCCATCGGCTGTTGCCGCATGAGCTTCAGATATCGGACAAGCCGGGCGGATGACGCTATAGAAGCCGGATTGAACGAAGCTGCGCAGTTGTGGGCGCTATGGGAATAGTGCGGCGGGTAGGGCTGCTGGGAAGGTGCGCCTGTGGTCGCCGCTCGCCCGCAGGTTGATCGGGCCAAGGGCGCGATCCAGCGACAACTCGGATGAAAACACCATCGGAGTTCGCCTTCGCCTGCAACCCCGCCGGGATCTGGCGCTGCGCTATGTCGATGGCTCCACACCGGTCGCATCGGCTCGCGACATTGACTTTTTCTCCGCACGTCGTTTCTGCTCTTCGAAGGACGAGATCGTGCGCCCGACAACGATTCGTGCCGAGAAGCGTCGATCCTGGCCGCGGATGTCGGCCCGTGCGGACCGTCTGGTTGACCGCGCGAAATCTGCAATTTTTCGTGCGTCGTCCCACCGTAGATCACAGTGACTTTCGACCGGGCCTACGGAAAGCGGCCTTGTAAGCCCGTGCTGAATGAGCGGGCCGATATTCGGAAGGAATCCATTCCTCGTAACTTTCGTTTCATTGATTGGACATAACTCGCTCTTAGGATTGCAACTGCAAAGCGGAGCCGTAAAGATGAGGCAAGTCGATCCCGACAATATTGCTCGCGAAAGTTTTCTGCGAACCAGTCGATCACAATGCGATTGTCGTCGGCGACTATCTGCCCGTGTCAACGCGCGTCGCCGGGGCAGACAAGCGGCCTTTCGACGAGATACTTTCCGGAACATTCTATGAAAGCAAGTATCCGCTCGTTCGCATCCATCGCGAAACCGGTGAGCGCACGTTCGCGCCGGGCAATTTCGTCCAGCGCTTTGTTAGCCTCCAGAGATATGCCGGCCAGACGCTGTTCCATCTGCTTCAATCCTACATCACTGCGCCGGAAACACCGTGCGTTGGAGCTGGCGGTCGGGTCCCGTCGCGATCTCGGACAATCGCGCAACTCAGCATTGGATGTTCACTGACTATGGCAATCAGCATCCTGTCGCATGTCGCGCGACCATCAGTGGTGATTTGCCGCTCAGCGTCAATGGCCGTCGCAGCGCGACCCGCAGCAAGCAATGATGGCCACCGACGGACATAGGTTTCTCGTTTAACTCCGCTTGTCGGGTGATCGGGCCCGACGCGTCAACATTGGGCCCCCGGTTATCGTTATACGGCCACCCTGGCGCGCATTGACGCCAAGTGGTAGAGTCCTCACTCACCCAAAGCGGGATGGGGTTAGGTTGAATCGATTTGGGATTCCCAAATCAAGGTATTTCTGATTCACCATGCTGGCTGGAAGGAGGCCAGCATGGATGGGCAAGCCTTATTCTCTGGATCTTCGCAAGCTTGTCGTGGCCGTGATCGAGGGCGGGATGTCCCGTAATCATGCGGCTAAGCAGTTTGGGGTCGCGATCAGCACCGCCATCGGCTGGATGCAGCGGGTCGAGGAGACCGGCAGTGTTGAGCCTGGCCACGGTCACAAGCCGAAGGCGGTTTCGGGAGACCACGCAGTCTGGCTGTCGCAGCGGATCAGGGACGGCGATTTCACCATACGCGGTCTCGTTGCCGAACTTGCCGGTCGCAGCCTGAAGGTCGACTACCACTCGGTGTGGGACTTCGTGCACGCCGAGAAGCTCAGCTTCAAAAAAAGCGTGGCGGCTGGCGAACGCGATCGACCCGAGGTCGCGCGGCGACGAGCCCAGTGGACAAAATATCAAGGTCGCGTCGAAGCTGAGCGGCTGGTCTTCATCGACGAGAGTGTGCTGCAGACAGCGGAAGGAGTTCAACATGAACTAAGACCGATGGTGAAGCTGCGGGAAAGATGGGGGCTGGCCCCCGAGATCGGCTTTCAGGAGCGGGTCTCAAACCAGTCCGAGCTGCTGCGGTAAAGAGCCGTGGTGGTGAGCGTCGGATCAAAAGTTCGGATTAAACCGAGCAGGTGAGTGTCCGAAAGACGAACGAAAGTGAACCCTCCGAGGACGCGTCGTTATGAATCCAAGCGTCGTCAAAACCAGGACCGTCTCGTCATCCTGGGACAAGTCCGCCAGATGCCTGACAACCGGGCGGGCGGCGACCGGCGTAGAGGGGGCGTGAGTTGGACACAGGCTTTCGCGCGGAACTGCAGGAACCAGGCTCTTGATGCCAAGGGAGAAGCGCAAGCGGCGACAACCGTGAGGCGAGAGTACCGATGCAAGAGACTGGGGCGGACCGATCCGTAGGAGCGTTGACGGCCCTGTAATGGGGTCGGAGCAAAGGGATCGGGTCAGGTCGTCGTACTCTAGAACCAACTGGAAACAGGATGACTTCGAACGGTGCGACAAACAAGCCGTTCTCGATAGAGAAGCGGCGAGTGTACGAAGCGTACAAGGCGGTCAAATCCAATCGTGGTGCGGCCGGGGTGGACGGACAGACCTTGGAGATGTTCGAGACAGATCTGGCAGGGAATCTCTACAAGATCTGGAATCGCATGTCGTCAGGGACCTACTTTCCACCTCCGGTGCGCGCCGTCTCCATTCCAAAGAAGACGGGCGGCGAAAGGATTTTAGGTGTGCCCACTATCGGCGATCGGATCGCGCAGATGGTGGTCAAACAGATGATTGAGCCGGAACTGGAATCCATCTTCCTGCAGGACTCTTACGGATACAGGCCAGGAAAATCGGCTCTGGACGCCGTGGGCGTCACGCGTCAGCGGTGCTGGAAATATGATTGGGTTCTGGAGTTCGACATCAAAGGGCTGTTTGACAATCTTCCGCATGATCTTCTGCTGAAGGCGGTCCGGAAACACGTGCAATGCAGATGGGCGCTGCTCTACATCGAAAGGTGGCTGACGGCGTCAATTGAAAAGGACGGGAAGCTTGTTGAGCGGAGCCGCGGAACCCCGCAAGGGGGCGTGATCAGCCCAATACTGGCCAACCTGTTCCTGCATTATACGTTCGATCTCTGGATGGCGCGGACACATCCCGACCTCCCTTGGTGTCGATATGCTGACGACGGACTGGTGCACTGCCGGACGGAGCGAGAAGCAGAGGCCATTAGGGCGGAGCTTCAAGCGAGGTTGGAGGTGTGCGGACTTCAGATGCACCCGACAAAGACGCAGATCGTCTATTGCAAGGACAACAGGCGTCGGCGAACGTATCCGAGGGTCAAGTTTGACTTTCTCGGATATCAGTTCAGGCCGCGGCAGGTGGCAACGTCACAGCGGAAGGAATTCTTTTGTGGATACACCCCGGCGGTCAGTCCGACAGCTTTGAAGGCCATGCGAGCAACGATCCGAAGCTTGCACATTCCCCGGCAAACGCCGGGGACGCTGGCTGAGATTGCCCAACAGATCAATCCGCTCCTCCGGGGGTGGATAGGTTATTACGGTCGGTTCAGCCGTTCAGCGCTGTTCTCTCTGGTCGACTACGTCAATCAGAAGCTGAAGGCGTGGATCATGCGAAAGTACAAGCGCTTCCGGCTCCACAAAACCGGTGCTTCGCTGTTCTTGCGAAAGCTGGCTCGGGACAATGCGGAGCTGTTCGTACACTGGCAGTTGTTCGGAACGACCACGTTCACCTGACGGGAGCGGTGTGAACCGAGAGGCTCACGCACCGTTCTGCGAGAGGCCGGGGGTGAAAATCCCCCGGCCTACTCACCCCTGGACCAGGACCGATATGGCGCCCTTGCGGGGATGGGCGCCGCGCGGGCACAGACTTCCTGCCAAGGTTCCCCACGGCCGCTGGAAGACCATGACATTCCTGGCGGCCCTGCGCCATGACCGGATCGAAGCCATGGTTCATCGAGGGGCCGATCGATGGCGTGAGCTTTCGCACCTATGTCGAGAAGGTTCTTCTGCCCGTCCTTCGACCCGGCGATATCGTCGTCCTGGATAACCTCGGCAGCCATGGGAGCAAGGCAGTTCGCCAGCTCATCCGTTCGGTCGGTGCCAAACTGTTCTTCCTGCCAAATACTCACCCGACCTGAACCCGATCGAGCAGGTCTTTGCCAAGCTCAAGCACCTGCTCCGCAAAGCTGCCGCGCGAACGGTCGACGGGGTCTGCGCCGCGATCGGCCATGCACTCGATGCCTTCACCTCCGAGGAATGCGCCAACTACCTCAAAAATTCAGGCTATCGAACCAAACACTACTTTGGCAGAATGTGTTTTCGCCACTGCTTTTCAAGGAGTTGCTTTCGGCAATATGGGCACTGCTGAGATGGCGGCCGAAGGATGAGATCGACGATGGCGTGACGTACGGCGGGCATGGTTGGTTGAGGCGGAGGCCCGTTGATTCTTTTTTTCCGCCCCGCATATGCGAGGCGACGATGTTGCAGGAAGGCGTAGGCAATCATTGTCATCAAGGCGTGGCGATGAAGACCTTGCCATGATCGCCCTTCGAAGTGATCAAGTCCAAGCTCCTCCTTCAACTGCTGATGCGCCTGCTCACAAATCCATCGTGCCTTGATGGTTGCGGCCAGCGTGCGCAGATCCGTCTCCGCCGGAAGATTGGCGAGATAGTATTTCTTCTCCCCGGAGGCACGTTGCTCGCCAATGAGCCAGGCTTCGTCGCCTGGGAGATGCTGCTGACCTTTGTCCCATATCCGCTGCGGAGGGCCGTCGGCGGTCCGGACACGGAGAGCAGCAAATTGGGCTTTGAGCCGACCTTTCGTCCCGCTACGCCAACTCACGGTTTTCCATTTGGCGCTGGCCAGCATTTGTTCTGCCGCAATCGATAAGATATCAGGCACGTGGTGCTTTCGTGGTTTCCCCCGGACTTTGGTAATCGGCCAAATGAGCTTCACATCGACCGGATACACTTTCAGGTGCCGAGGGATGCCGACAGCCCAGGCCAGCCCGCGCTCTGTTAGACCTTGTCGAAACGGTGCGCTGAGGCCGTATCCTGCATCCGCCAGCACACATCCAAAGCGCACGTTGGCTGCCATCGCGCGGTCAATCTCGGCCAAAGCAATCTCCGGCTTGGACCGTGGCGTTCGGTGTTCGACGGGCACGCGAGCGCGCTTCAAACGAGACACGTCGCTTGTCCAACTGTCAGGCAGAAAGAGACGTAACGCGACCATCACTGGCACTTCGCCGCGCGCAAGCGTTAAAGACACCAGCGTTTGGCAATTTGCCGTTTTACCGAGAGCCGACGCTTATTGAGCCGCAACACCGACCGAGCGCTCACCCTTCTTCGGCAGTGAGGTGTCATCAATAACAAGCACCGCATCGCTGCCGCCGACAAGTCGGTCCGCCTGGTTGAGCAGCTCTGTTTCCAGCGGCGTCGCGTCCCAGACACCGTCCGCAATGAAATGGTGCAACTGGTCGTAGTTGCTCGTGGCAAGGCGTTCCGCCATCGGCTGCACGCTCTTGCGATCGCCAGGACCGATCAATCCCGCAACATACAGAGGACACATCTGCTGCCGGGTCTTATGACCCAGCCGGTCCAAGAACGGCATCAGCCAGCGTTCGAGTTCGTCTTCCCATCCCGGCATGGTCAGCCCTCCAAGAGCCGACCACCCATGAATCATTGAAAAATTGATTCGGGAATCCTAAAACGTGACAAAATCAACAATCTGCCAAAGTAGTGCTAATGCCATCACGCTTTAGAAAACCTTTGCATTCTCCCTCACTTGCGCTGGGTTTCGCCGATGCGAGGCCAAAAGCCAGCGACTTTCAGGTTTGACGTCCTTAATATGGTCTGAAAGAGGTGCGAGCTCGATCGAGCCGTGCACCGACTGTCCTGTCGGTAGACTCCATGGGGTATCCAATTCTCTCTCACTCTCTCCACATGAGCAACTAGACCACCTGCCGACACCCAAAACGGATGGCGAGATGCGTTCCGATAATGGGAGACTTGGATGCCGTATACTCTTTTGATCTTGTGATGCGCCAGGAGTACAAGCGTCGAAGGCAGCATGATCCTGGAAAATATTGAGCGAGCCCCGATCGAGCCGATCAGCTCGCGGCCGAATTGTCTATTGTACGTCCGGATGTAAAAGATGAAGGCTGTGCTCTTCGCGTCACCAGCACCGACAATACTGAAGTCTATCGTATACCCCTTGATCCTATCTCCTCATGGATGAGACCGCAGCACTGAGAGGCGACAGCGGCATGCGACGCGGGCAATGTGCGGCTTGACTCATGTCCCCACATTGGGAAAACGCGCCGCTTCGTTGCAATCTATTTGTAGTCAACTACAGGCCCGGCTTGCAGGAATTGGCGCGCGCAGACGCTCACGGCGTGTTCGCTCGCCTGAAGAAAACGCTTTGCCGGGCGAGCGCCGCTTCATTTTCACGCTAAGCATGCTCATACGTGAGTCTGCGCGTTCGATGCACATTCCTGCGTTCACACCCATCAGAATCAGGAAAAAGGCGGCGCGAACATTCCGCGCAGCCAAGTGAGGGAGGAAACGCCCCAAGGGGCCCCTGAAGGAGCATCGAGATTAGCTGATCATCACTCATCGAGAACTCCAAACCATCTGTGCTGCGGGGGCTCGTCTTTCGTCGTGTGTGCACTAGTCATCGGATAATAAATTTTTGTGCGCCGAGCCGCAGCGATTCTCACCTGCATTTCGCATCTTTTGTGCAAAAATGATTGTTGCGCGCTGCGAACAGGTGCGACAGTTCGCGTGATAGAAGTTACAGAACAAGTCACCGTCGATAGGTCGTGCAAGTCGACGACTGACGTTTATTCGACTGCTTTTTCGAGTTGCCTGCTGATTGTTGCCGCACAACGCTCGTCGCGGCCGAGTTTTTCTCCTCATTGACTCCGAATGCCACTTATTCATCTGACGTGAGTTCTAGATTTCGACCTTTCCAAATGGACGATCGTCAGCGAGGGAATATGAGAACGGTCACGGTCGCGCTATCGCACTGCGCCCTCCAATTCAACATCGGCGTGGCGCAATGTCGAGCTGTGCGGCTCCATGCGGCGCGCCTAGCCCGGAGCTACATTTGTTTGAAGGCGCAATTGCAGCGATCAGCTGGACCCGTCCGCCCGCCGCGGCCGCCAAAGTAACCATCGCCCGTCCCTCAGTTCAGTCTTGCATCTCGAAGATGGACATGAACGCGGTCGGCTCAATTGGAGAGTAGGATGCAATGAAGGAGCATTGCGCTCATCTTGGAGGAAGCGACAATCAGGACCAGCTGCGTGGCAGCGAGCGCCGGTGAAGTACACTACGCGAGCGAAACACATCGGAGGGGTTTCGACGCAGCTACTGAAGCTTGGGGTAGTGCCGGCTGGAGGACGCCTTCGGCTCAGGCGCAAACTACACAGCTCCTAGCAGGGTCGCCTCGTTCTATGCGAGCAATAAAAGACGCGCGAACGCCGGAATGAACGAGCGTCGGACACTGCGTGTCTCGTCAACCTTCGTTCGGAACCTCTACCGGAACCGCAAAGCCCGCTTTTACGCGGTCCATCACGACCATTGTCTTGAACCCCTTGATGTCGGAGTTCTCATAGAAGAAACGCCGAGTGAATTGCTCATATTCTTCCATGTCGCGCGCGGTAATGTATAGGACGAAGTCCGCGTCACCGGTGACGTAAAATCCGTTGACAACTTGAGCTGACGATTTGATGGCCTTTTTGAATTTGTCGATTATGTCTGAACGCTCGCGCTCGAGGGTCACTAGCACTAGCATTTGGATAGGCCTTCCTACCGCCTTCGCCGAAACGATCGAAACATCGGCCTCGATGATGCCTTCCGAACGAAGCCTCTTCAGGCGTCGCTGGCACGCGGTAGCAGAAAGTCCGGCGAGTTCGCCAATCACCTCGGACGTCAGACGGTTGTTCTTCTGTACGATCTCCAGGATGCGGGCGTCTGTTCGGTCGTATTGCATAATTGAGCTCCAGGCGAATTCCGTCGCAAGATGGTGTTGAGGTGCAGAAAACCCTAGGAAGGGCGACGAAATGCGACGCAAATCTGTTTACGACATTAGTATCCTGAATGTCCGGTGGATTTCAACAAGCCACCGTGAGGGACTTTCAAATGGTCGTTCAAACTGCCCGGAAAAGTCCGGATCTGGTCGGTCTTGCTGCGAGATATCTTCGGTCTTGCTGCGAGATATCTTCGGTCTTGCTGCGAGATATCTGAAGGGACTGCGCGGTCGCGATTTCATCGAGGGGGCCGCGCTGATCGATGGTCGCTGGATTGCGAGCGCGCAAAGAGACGTTGTGGTCGACCCGGCCACAGGAGACGAGATTGCGAATGTTGCGCGTTGTAGTGCAGCAGACATGGCTCTCGCGATCGGGGCAGCTGAAGGATCGTTTGCTGCATGGCGGCAGTTGTTGCCGGCAGAGCGCGGGTTGATCCTGAAGTCCTGGGCGTCATCGTTGCTCGACCACTCAGAGGAACTTGCCATCCTGGTGACAAGCGAGCAGGGCAAGCCGCTTGCGGAGGCGCGCCACGCTGCCTACGCTGCTGGATTTCTCGATTGGTTCGCCGCAGAGGGTGAGCGTGCATACGGAGAGACGATCCCCAGCCACAAGCCTGGAGGTCTACTACAGGTACGAATGCAGCCAATCGGCGTTGCGGCGGCGATCACCCCGTGGAATTTTCCTGTGGCTATGTCACACGCAAGGCCGGGGCAGCTCTTGCAGCCGGCTGTCCGATCATTGTGAAACCTGCGCCGGAGACGCCGCTCTCTGCGCTTGCTGTGGCCAGATTGGCCGCGGAAGCCGGTGTGCCGCCCGGCGTGCTTGTCGGAGATCCCATCGAGCTTTCGACGCCTCTGTTGCGCGACACCTGAATACGCGCTGTTTCGTTTACGGGTTCTATACAAGTTGGCCGCTTGCTCCTGGAGAAGGCGGCCAAGACCATAAAAAAGGTGTCGCTCGAACTTGGAGGGCATGCCCCTTTTATCGTCTTCGGCGACGTCGACCTTGATAAGACTGTCAAAGGAGCTGTTGCCGCAAAGTTTGCTGCGTCGGGCCAGGATTGTTTGGCGGCAAACCGCATCTACGTACAAAGGAGTATCTACGGTGCCTTTGTTGAGGCGTTCGCTGCGGCAATGACTAAACTTAAGGTCGGTCACGGCCTGGATCCTGCAACAGATATTGGGCCAATGACGAAGTTGTCCGTCGCCAACAAGTGCAGAATGCAAATCGACGACGCGGTGAGCAAGGGGGCGCGGGTTATCTCTGCGAATCAACGTGAAGCTCTAGCTCCAATCTTCGTTCCTCCAACGCTGCTGAGCGATGTCACAGACGATATGCTCATTGCGCGCGAGGAAACATTCGGACCAGTGGCCGCCGTGCTGCCATTCGACTCTGAAGAAGAGGTTATTGCTCGAGCCAACGGTAACGAAATGGGGCCTGGCTGGTTACTTCTATACGGACAGCTTGCGGCGAGCGCTTCGACTTTCTAAGCGAATCGAGTGCGGCATGGTTGGTGTCAATACAGCCTCGTTCACGGGGCCTCCTATTCCGTTCAGCGGTGGAAGCAGTCCGGGCTCGGCCGTGAAGGATCCCGGCACGGGTTGGCGGAATATACAGAACTGAAATACGTCTGCTTCGGCGATGTGGCGGGTTAGGAGAATCGATATGACTGATGTTAAGACTCTCGCAGAGCTCGATCGCTCGAGTGTTCTGCATCCTTTTACCTAGCTCAAGGAATTCGCCACGGGTAAGATCGGCGATCCGACCATCGTCACGGGGGCAAAGGAATCCGTATCGAGGATGCGCAAGGACATAGTTACATTGACGGCTTTGCCGGCCTCTATTGTGAATATTGGATACGGCCGGACTGAAGTGGCTGAGGCCATCGCGCGCCAGGCGTATAAGCTTGCATACTCTCACACATATGCGGCCCACACGACCGAAGAGCTGGCTATCCTGTCGGATCGTCTCGTAAGAATGGCGCCTGGCAAGCCGAGCAGAGTATTCTTCGGTTTGTCCGGATCGGACGCCAACGAAACTCAGGCCAAGCTCGTTTGGTATTACAATAATCTTCGTGGTCAGCCTAAGAAGAAGAAGATTATCTCGCGCGAGCGCGGCTATCATGGCTGCTCAATAATTTCCGGTTCGATGACCGGGATGTCCTTCTATCATGCTCATATGGATCTTCCCTTTCCGGGGATTCTGCATACAGGCACGCCGCACCACTACTGGGGCGCTGAGCCAGGCGAGACGGAAGACGCGTTTTCTCGCCGGCGCGCCGCCGAACTTGAAGAGCTGATCGTGCACGAGGGGCCGGAAACGATCGGTGCCTTTATTGCTGAACCCGTACTGGGCACGGGAGGGATCACGCCGCCTCCAGCCGGTTACTGGCGGGAAATTCAAGCCGTACTCAGGCGCTATGACGTCCTTCTAATTGCGGACGAGGTGATTTGCGGATTTGGTCGAACCGGCGCAGACTTCGGCAGTACCCTATACGGGATCGAGCCAGATCTGGTGACGGTCGCCAAAGGTCTGACATCAGGCTACATGCCGCTCTCGGCAGCGATTGTCGGCGAGAGAGTTTACGCGGTCATGGAGGACGCAGCCGATCGCGTCGGAGCATTTTCGCATGGTTATACCTATTCCGGCCACCCGATTGCGGCCGCTGCCGCGAACGCAGTCCTCGATATTGTCGAGAAGGAGCGTCTAAGCGACCGCGCCAGGATCGTCGGCTCGCACTTCCAGAAGCGACTTAAGGAACGCTTTGCGCAGCTGGAGATCGTTGGCGAAATCAGAGGCGTCGGCTTGTTGGGCGCGGTCGAGTTCGTTGCGGATCGTCAGACGAAACGGCGATTCGATCCTGAGTTCAAGGTAGGCGCCCGCATCTCGAAGGCTGCTCGTGATCGGGGGCTTATTGCACGGGCAATGCCTCATGGAGACATACTTGGTTTCGCCCCACCTCTCGTTGTATCCGAAAGTGAAATCGACGAGATCGTTGATCTCGCGTATCGAGCGACGAAGCAGGTAATGGACGAGCTGGCGAACGATTGATGATGTGTCCCTCAGCAGGCAACGGTGCGCCCCTTGGCTCGCCGCAGTGACACGGAAGTGCCCCGAGGGGCCTGCTTGAACCACGAAAGCATAAGATGATGCCTGAAAAGGCGACAAGTGATGTCGTGCATATGAAGTATGCTAACATGACGTGGTCACGCCGGTGTATTCATGCCGGCGGGGATTTCTGTGCCTGTCGGCTGATCACCATGCGAGACGTTCCGCGCGGTCCCGGGCCCGCAATCAGTACGATGCTCGCTGCTGGAATCGCGCTTGCTCCATCGAGCAAACGCCGCCCACGCTGTGGCTACTTACGGGCGAGGACTACAGCCGAGTGATTGAGGCGAAGTTCGACGACGAACTTTGGCTACCTAAGGGGGCTTTTGGAAGTTCGAAGGAAAAAAGGCTAGCATATTTTACGTCATATACCCCGTTATTCCGAGCACGCGCACCGGCGCGGTGGCGACTGGAACGTCGAAACCCGAAGCGGTCCACCTGAAGAGAAAGAAAATGGACTTTTCGCAAGTCTATAGGGAGTGTACCTGACGTCGTCAAACTCGGTTGGCACGGTTCGTCCGTTGACCCGACCGTTCCGGGGGTAAATTTCAGATGTTTCCCGTACTACTCGCCTGTCGGGCAGGCGAGCCCCTTCCATATAGCGGAAAACCTGGAGGTTCCTGCTCGAGGGTCAGATGGAGGTCGGAGTAGGCCCCGAACCCCGATGATCTCCGCTATTTTCAACTTGGGAAGTACGACACTCTCTTCATCCCAAATGGCATAGGCGTCTATTACCACAATATGGGGCAGACCGAATGTTCGCTATGTAATGGCCAACGGCCGAGTTGGCGAATGGCCTAAAGTGTGCATCAATTATTTCCCGGGCGAGGAGAAGCCATTCGTTCGAAGATTTTGAGCCTCATCGACCTGATAAATGGCCCGCTCGACCGAGCGGGCGATCAAGGACATCGGACGCTCTGGAGCCAGGGTCGCTCTAACATAGGGACACGTGATGACTGAAACGACCACTGAAGTGCTCCATTTGAAGAGCGAGGACATGGTCTATGAGCAAATGTTTCCCGAGGCTGGCGGTCATGGGTCTAGGTGCAGGCTCCTCACTCCAGCCAACAGCAGGACCATCGGCGCTTCAATGCATACCTATGACGGTTGCAGCATCGAGTGGACGACGCATTATGACCAAGTCACCATCGTTCTTGATGGACTGTTAAGGATCCTCACAGGCGATAACTACAGTCGCGTAATTGAAGCGTCGCTCGGCGACGTAATTCGGCTGCCTAGCGGAGCCCCGCTGAAGTACCAAGGCGAGAAGGCGAAGACGTTTACCGCCTTTTATCCCGTCGATTGGCAGACGCGAGCCGAAGCCGTGTCGACTGAATCAAGCATGCCTGCAGTACTCCATTTTAAGAGCCAAGACGTCATCTATGAGCAAATGTTTCCCGAGGCTCGCGGTCATGGCACGAGGGGAACGCTACTCACTTCAGACAACAGCAAGACCATCGGCGCTACGATGCATACCTATGATGGTTGCAACATCGAGTGGACGACGCATTACGACCAGGTAACCGTCGTTCTGGATGGAACGTTGAGGATCCTCACAGGCGATAACTACGATCGGGTGATTGAAGGGAAGTTCGGCGATGTAATTCGGCTAGCTAATGGAACTCGGCTAAAGTACCAAGGCGAGAAGGCGAAGACGTTTACGGCCATATACCCGGTCGATTGGCGCGCGCACACGGAAGGATAAGGAGACGGAACGGTGCGTTCATCGCCGGGCGGAACGTCTCTTGCTTGAAACCTGACTTGGCTCAGGATCACCGAAGCCGCTGGCCAGGCTCAAGCTCCCGGGGAGCGGTCGTCCGGAGAGACGGATCTGCGCAATAGACCGACGTCTGTAGTCTACATTGGTGGCGTGCACGGCGACTATGATGGCCAGTCTACAACGAGGTGCATCAGACCCCCGATCGCTGGGAAATGCCTGACGCCTCGAGCTCACATTGCCGATGAACAGGTCTGACGCTACGTGATGTCATCATGCGAGACTCACACTCACCACGCTGCCTCAGCGGCGCGGGCTGGGTAGTGTGCGGAAGGTTCTGCAAAAGCTGAGAGGCTGAAGCGGTCATGGTAAGTCCGGTGATTGCGAAGATCACCGCTCGTAGAGGAGCTTGGACCCGCCATGACCGTGACGAAGATTAGGACGGA